>BNJS01002063.1_pt1 | contig 245574 bp, 185 predicted proteins | sample 8540461 | NCBI WGS metagenome assembly BNJS01 (sample SAMD00202454, study PRJDB9452) | human saliva metagenome | isolation source: human saliva | place: Japan
TTGTTATTTTCGTTATGTAATTTACTACAAAGTATCAAATCTATTTTAAAAGGAGGAGGATTATTATGAATAATACTCAAAAAGTTTAGTAGCTATTCTTATTTGTTACTTTTTCCTCAGGGGACTCTTCCATATATTTTTAAACTGCTAAAAAGCATAGGTGCATATGAAGTTTTAGTACATGCAGATTCTATGTTCATTTATTTTTATGAGTTTTTAGTAGTAGGAATTTGCTAAAATATAAGAAAACTATTTTGAAGAAATATCTGGGATAACAAAAAGCTACTACTAGTTCTAGCTTCGTTTTTAATTACTGGAAACTGGCTAACATACATTATCGCAGTAAATACTAACCACGTATTAGAAGCAAGCTTTGGATACTATTTAAATCCAATCGTTACAATTATCTTAGCTGTAGTATTTTTAAAAGAAAAACTAACTCGTACACAGACTATAGCTTGTCTTTTTGTTGGTGGTTCACTATTATACTTATTTATCTCATTAGGGTCTCTACCTTGGATATCAATCATGCTTGCATTGACATTTGGACTTTATAGTTTATGTAAAAAGAAAATTATACTTAGCCCTAAAGCAAGCTTACTAATTGAAACTGCAATAGTATCTCCAATAGCAATAATCTATATGGGGTATCTAGCATCAAATAATTCTGTAACATTCCATACTTTTGGAACAGATACACTAATCTATCTATTATTATCTGGTGTCATCACAGCAGTACCTCTAATGCTATTTGCTAAAGGAGCAACGGATATCCCTCTATATATGTTAGGAATTTTACAATATTTACCACCTACAATGCAATTTTTCATAGGAATTTTTGTTTACGGGGAAGAATTAAGTGTTCAAAAATTAATATCATTCTCAATAATTTGGGTGGCAGTTGCAGTCTTCTGTTATTCTGCAGTTGTATCAATGAAAAAACAAAATTTAGTTAGTGAAAGTCATAAAAAATTAAAATTTCTGAAACACAAAAAGCGAAGTTTGATTTCTCAAACCTCGCTTTTTACTTTTATATTAAGCTACTTTTTTAGTACCTTGTCTAATCATAGAGATACCAGTTACAATAACTACACCGATGATTACCCATGTTAGTACTGCAAGTGGCATGCTCTTAACTAATGTGTAAGCAATTGTTACCCCAATTACACCACCGATTGTGATAGCTACAGAACCAATTCTTGAATAGTTACCAGCTTTAATGAATTCTGGTGAACCGATAGCCATAAGTCCTGCACAAGATCCCATCATAATTGGGAATGCTACTAATGGGCTAAGTCCTAACATGTAAACCATAGCCATACATGGCGCATATAATCCTACACCAGCCATCATAAGTGCTCCAAGGATGAAGTTCCCTACAATACCGATAATAAGTTTGATTCCTGTTAATCCAACAGCTTCGTTACCAGCTCCAAGAGCTTTTAACCAACCAAGTTGACCAGAAGCCATTAAGAATGCAGTTACGATTAAACACACACCCATAACAAGTTGAATTTTTTTCTCAGGAAGTTTATTTACTATTCTCGCACCTACTAATGCACCTGCGATAGCGGCTGCGATCATTGAGAATAAAGTAATACCTTCTACTTTAACCCCTGTTAAGAATAATACTGCTTCCATAATAACTGGCACTGTATGAGCTACGTTTAATGTACCTGGAATTTTTTTATCAGTGTCTAAAAACTTAGTAACTTTGAATAATAATGTTGTTGGCGCAAAACTTCCGATACCTAATGTATCAAAGAAGTCAGTTACTAACCCGATAAGGAATCCGACAACTGGACTTTCTTTACCTAAGTCATTTTTGTGCTTCACAAGGTCAACAACTAAAGACGCAAGGAAGAATACCCCTCCAGCACCTATGATAATTAATAATACCGTTAATAAATCCATATAATTTTCACTCCTATCCTAATAAGAATCCGTATGTAAGTGAATCGTCTGGATCATAAACATAGTTACTGAATCCTAAGATGTAACCAGAACCTGTAATTTCTGGGATAACAGCATCGAAGTCTGCTAATTTACGTTCTTCAACGATTCTACCTTTGAATAATGTACCTAAAATACTTTCGTAAACAAAAGGTTCACCTGGTTTTAATTCACCTTTTGCATATAATGTAGCCAATTTAGCTGAAGTACCAGTTCCACAAGGTGAACGGTCAATGTTTCCATCACCAAATACTACAACATTTTTGAATGTAGCTTCTGGGTGAGATGGTTTATCATAAATTTCAACTAAGTCTACAGTTTTAATGTGAGCTAATGTCGGGTGTTGGATTTCAATATTCGCATTGATTGCATCACGAATTTTTAATCCAGCTTCTTTTAATTTAGAAGCATTTTCTGGTTTAACTTCTAAACCAAGTTGGTCTGCAGAAATAATACAGAAGAAACTTCCACCAAATGAGATATCAAATTTAACGTGTCCTACTCCTTCTACATCAAGTTCTACATCGCGTTTATATAAGAATGACTCAACGTTTCTAAATGAAACTTCTTTTACTTTAGCTCCATTGTCTTTTAATTTAGCAGTTGCATAAATTAACCCAGCAGGTGTTTCTACAACAACTTCTTTTTCAGTTGCACCTTCTTCAACATCTACCATACCTGTTTCTACGGCTGCTGTAACTGCTGCAATAGTGTTGTGTCCACACATGTTTAAGTAACCACCAGTATCCATGAATACTAATCCAAAATCAGCTTCTTCTTTTGTTGGTGGTAATAAGAATGCTCCAAACATATCTTGGTGTCCACGTGGTTCAAACATTACTGATTTTCTTACATCATCAAGGTGTTCGATAAAGTATTGTTTTTTCTCTACCATATCTTTACCAGGAATTTTTGGAATTCCTGCTGTAACTAAACGAGCGGCTTCCCCTGCTGTATGTGTATCTATAACTGAAATCATTTTATTTAGTTTCATAATAATTCACTCCTTAATTATTGCCTTTGTTGTTATTTGTTATTTGCATCTTGTCTCATTTTAAGTTTTAATAATGCTAATGCCTTTCTGGCATCAGTATAATCAACATTATTTTGACAAACTATTTCTGTTTCTACACCTTCTTCAGATTTATTAAAATCTAAAACGAACTTCGTGTATTGATTTTCAACCACAAATTTATGTTTACCCATAAATTTTAGTCCTACGATAGAAATTCCACGCTCTCCTATTTCAAACATAGTATTAGCATAATCAACATCACTATTTCCCCAACCATCCGCTGAGATAATAGCTCCATCAGTTCTCATTGCTTCTAACCATGTTGCAGCTCGCCATCCTACTAAATGTTTTAATCGATTATCCTGTGGAGTTCCCACTACAACTACCCCTTGAAAATCAATATCTGGATCACTTGCTAGCACATCTAATAATGGATCTCTAAAGTGGTGTAAGCTTGTTTCTTTTGTAGATGGTCCGATACCCATAATAACACCTCTTTCTATACCATTGCTCTTATCGCACCATCGCGATATTCATTAGCTGTTAGTAGCACTGGCATATTGTTCATATCTATAATAGAAATACCTTTATCTATTCCACTAGGTTCTATTGGGAATAACTGATTATCATACATCATCCCTTGTCCTGCAACTTCTTTAACTAAAGCTACTTTAGGTTTTCCAGGATTTTTTGGATTATAAAATTCGTGAACTTCATCAGCATCACGTCCGCTAAGAACTTTCATCACTTCTCTTATATTTTGTAAATATACATCTGATAATTCAAAAATAGAAAATGCTAAAGCCCTATCGAAATCCACATCTGGTTTAATAATAACATCAATATGTATTAAATAATCATTATCAGCTGGAGAACCTGCTTTATTCAGCACAAGTTGCTCCTTTAAAATACCTTCTGAAGAACCAAATTCATGCATTTGTTCTCCTTTAGTATTCGCACCTGTTAGAAACATATAAACCCCTGTTAAAGTATGCGTAATCCCTTCACCAAGTCTTCCTAAAACCTTTGTAGATATAGGAACTATATCCATTATAGTATTTACATAAAAGTCATGTTCTCGAGGTTTTATTACTTTCACCTCTACACTTTCAAATATATTTTTATCATATTCAATCTCAGTTGGAATAATAAGTTCATTGTTTTCAATTTTGACTTTTTCCCTAAAACAACATTTTTCATGTGAAATGCTTTTATTTGCAATCTCTCTTTTGACATAACTATCAATCCCTTACTATTTTATTTACTGTATTAATACAGTATGTAAGTTGTTTACTAGTACAGATATTTCGTTAAAAAGAGAGGGACACCCGTCCCTCTTCTGATATTCTCCTACACGTGAGCAATATACTCAAATGGAAGAGGAACTATTTTACCTGAACTTGGTATTTTTAATTAGTTGCTCTAATGTTGCTTTTTAGAATTTGTGTTTGTTGCTCAACATTGTTTGGTTCCCCAGCATTAGCACCCATTGGTACAAGTGGTGCAACGGCTCTAGGAGTACCGTTTTGACGCACTACTGAGGTAGTGCTGCTATTAAGATTGTTGAATACCTGCTTCCTCAATTGCTCTCTGCACGATCACGGCAGTTCTGTGGCAAGTACCTCAACCAGCAGTTAAAATAACTGCATCAACATTTTCTTCTTTTAATTTTTTAGCAATTTCTGGTCCTGTAGAGTTTGTGAAAGCCTCTTGGTCTCCACCACCACCCATGAAACCATAGTGGAATTCTGCTACGCTACCAATGAATCCTTCTTTTGCAAGTTCGTGTAATCTATCGATTGGGGAACATACAGTTGATGTCTCTGTTAGCATCAGCGTTATCCCTATCCACCGTGTGATACCATAAGATCTGTACTGTGAGCAGTATCTGGGATTTCACGGAATGTAGTGTCCCCTGCTAAGTTAAATCTTTTATCTGTTTTTAAGTGAACTCCTGCTGCTGTAGCTAATGCTACTTTCATATCTTTTAACTCTTTAGTTACTGGAGCCCAAACTGGTTTTGGTGTAATAGGTACAAAAATTTCTGATTGTAGACCTTCAAATATCGTTAATGACATTCTAATTTCTCCTTCCTACTATTCTTCATTTAGTCTGTTTTTACTCTTCTTGTAATTTTTGTGTTTAATATTGCATTTACATAATGTTCGTCAGGTTCTTCGCTAATAACTTCTGGATAACTTAGTAAAAATGCTACCTCTTGGCCGATTTTTTTACTGGATAATCAGAAATTAACATTCTCATAGGAATTTTTAAATTGCCCTAAGCGTCCTTTAATGTCTATCGTAACGCTGGCGTCGTTATGATCAACTATAATCCCTTCGAACACTCTTTCTGTAGATGCATATTTTTAATTTTTTCAATCATAACTTATTTCCTATCCTCTTTAAAAAATTAATCTTCTTTTTCGTAGATTTCTTGACGTTTTTAGATTTTTGGTAATACTTGTTCGTTATCAAGTAATTCTACTTTTTTGTCCTGTAGTTTTTCAATAACTTCTACGTTATTTAATTTAACGTTAGGATTCCATTTTTCTTTCAGCTTTTTAATTGTTCCTCCACCCATTTGTGTTTTCTAAGCATTGCTAAAAGCACGGATAGCATCTTCTTTACATAATGTATTGTTTGAAAGAATTTCGTTTTCAATACCTTGTTTAGATTTGTTGTTATCAACCATAGCTGTCAGTGTTCGTTACCTACTACAAGAGCACCTTGTACTGCTGAGTAAGTCATGCCAACTACTGATACTCCACGTTTACCGATTTCTTCAATGTGAGAAGCGAAGTCGATATGGTTGTTACAAATCCTTCAGTTGTTACGATAGCACCATCGATATCCATTGCTTCGATAGTCATACCTGCACGTTTAGATATCATAGAATTTTTCTGAGTTAGCTTGAGGTGATCCAACTAATAATAATCTCTACTAAGTCAATTTCTTCATCAGCCATTGCTTCAAGTACTAATGGTTCACGTAGTAGTGACGAGAAGTTTCTTTAGAAGCTGGTCCAATACAGGTTAATGCGTGGATACCACCGTCTAAGATTTCTGTTGGTGCAAGCATTACTGGTAGGTTACCAAGGTCAACGTTTGGTTTAGCACCAAGTGTACCAACTGGCTCTACTGGTAAGATTAAGTTATCATGCATAGCACCTTGTCCCATGATTTCTTTAACGATTAATACTTTTTTGTTTCCTGGGTGACGATATTGTTCAATATTGATGTTTCCAACTACTAGGCTTTCATCGTCTAATTCTTTAAGAGCTTTACGAATTTCTTCTGTAATGTGGTCGAATGCTTTGTGAGCTGCTAATGGTCCTGGACGTTCCATGTTAGCTCCTGCTTTAATTGTAACTTGACCTTTAATGAAGATTTCACCTTTATCTGGAGCTCCTGGACGACCCCACATAATGTTACGTTCTAATTCACCTTCAGAAGAACCAAATTCCCCGATTTGAACTCCGTTAGCATCAGTTCCTGTAAGAACCATTACTACACCTTTAAGTTCACGAGTAGTACCGTGACCAATATCTCCTTCTTCTTTAACAGCGATTGGTTGAACGTCCATGATTGTTTCACTGTAAGTATCGTATTTATCAGGAGTGATAATTTCTAATTTAACACTTTCTACTAAAGCTTCTGATTCAGCAGCTTCTTTACATAAATCTTCTGCTGTTCTTAAAACTAAAGTAGTTCCTTTAATTTCTGTTTTTTCACCAAATTCTACTTTATCAATTTTGTAGTGTTTAGTGTGTAGAGAACGGATAAATTTAGGTTCTCCTTCGTGTTTTTCTTCCACTTTAGCTGCTACTGCTTCTACTTTTGCTGCTTCAACAGCTTTAGCTTCCACTGCTTGAACTGGAGCTTGTGCTACTGGAGCTGCTTGTCCACCGATAGCTGCTAATGGAATTTCAAGGTTAATGTTTTCACCTTTTCCGATTTGTAGTTTTAATACTCCTGCTGGAGCTTGTACTTGAGCTACCGGCGTAACCGGAGCAACAGGCGCAACTGGTGCGCTAACTTCAGCTACTGGAGCTTCTACTACTTCTTCTTTTTCTTCTGCTTTTTCTTCTCCACCTTGTACGGCATCAATGATACCTGGTGTAATAGGTATTAGAGCGTCTGTTGTTTTTAATAATTTAGCTCCTAATACTTGTCCGATTGTTAATGCATCGTCTGGGAATGATAATAATCCTGAATCTACTAGATCATCGAATAATCCTGGATCTTCTAAGTTTTCTGGACTAATTACGATACCTTCCTCAGCTCTGCAACAAAATACCGCTTTATCATTTAAGTGCTCTTTTGCAGTTTCTACTGTAATTGACATTACTTCTAACCTCCAACTAATTATTTATTATTATGTAATTCTAAGCTTTTATAGCTTCTGTATAAATGATGGTCAGTGGCACGAAGCACATGATCGGTACTATGATAAACTTTTACTCCTAACCTAGGAGCTACACCTGTCACGGTGTTAGTTCAATCTTGACAAGTACCAGTGATAACTGCTTTCGCACCATCTTTTTTCATTTTCAATACTTTTTCCGCTTGTCCTGGACAAATACCAGGTAATTCACAACGTAATCTTCCATTTTTATCAGGTTTCATACGTTTACACATTTGAACAGATACTACTTCTGCACCCATTCCATCAGCTATTTGTCTCAAGCGTTCTTCTTGCGCTCCACATTCACAAATAAGTATTCCTACTTTTTCTTTTTCTTGTGGATATGGCATAGCTACAAGTAACCCACCTGTTGTTTTTGTTGATTGGGTCTGTTTCTAATGCAGGTCGCCCTGTAAATGGACCACCACGCACTATTTCTCCGTGTGGATTAATATAACCACCAGCTTTATCTATAAATACGCTTATTGGTAATCCAATTGGTACATCTAGGAAAATACCAGGATTTTGAACACGACCACCAACAGTAATATCTTTATCAATAAGTGGTTTATCTTCTTCAATTGCTTCTACTATACGTTTGATAGTTTCCACGTTTGAAATAATTGCATTTAGTTTCTAGTGGCAATTGACCTGGTTTTAAGATTACTCCAAGTGTTTCTCTTACGATAACTCTTTCATCACCAGCAGGATACATATTAGGCAAAATTTTAATACTAATATTAGGTTCATCTTTACATGCTTTTCCTAATGCTAGTAATGCTTTACGATATTTTGTTTTAATAGCAATATATCCTTCTTTTGCACCAGTTAATTCGACTATGTATTTTAAACCTCTAACTAAAACTTCTGGATGTTCTTCCATGAATTTTACGTTGTGACCTAAAGATTGGTTCATCATTCTGCTGCATTGGTACTAACATATCCTCCAGGAATTTGTGCAGATAACTTAATTCCAGTTGGGAATCCAGCTCCACCAACTCCAACGATACCAGCATCTTTAATTTTTTGAAGTTTATCATCAGTTTTCTCTAATCTAACATAGTCATCAGTTTGTTCTTTATCTAATTTAACAACAATTTCCATATCGTTAATTTCTTCTACTACACCTGATAAACTAGTGTGAATATTTTGCCCCTAACCCATTGGGAGTTGCAACTAGTTGACCACGTTTAACATGATCACACATTTACAATTGGTTGACAAGGACCACCAACGTGTTGTTTAAGTGGGATATTGATTTTTTCAACATTAAACTCTAACATTCCATTTTTCCTCCTTTCTTTAAAAATTTGTTTATCAAGCAGTAGTTCCAAACTTCTACTACATTTATTGTATAACAGCTGGTAACTTTTTGTAAAGTTTTATTTTATTAAAAATCAATATATATTTAAATTTTTCATATAAATATTATGTTTTTATACAGAATGTTAGTAAGAAAAGATTTTCATTCTAATTAGACTTTTTATTTATTCAATTTATGCATAATTGAAAACAGTTATCAATTTACATAATCTCATAAAATTATAGCAATGTATACATTTACATATACAATAACATTTAATTAATTATATAAAAATATCTATTAATTATAGTTAACCCTATTATATCTATACACTAAAAACCTATAAAATAAGACTTTCAAACACTTTTTACATACTTTAAATAAATACACGGTATACTATTAAATTGAAATTTATATATACATCTGTATTATAGAAGATGTATATATAAATTTATTTTTTAATTACAAAAGATACCGACCTCATAGTAGTTAGATTTTTTTCTCTAACTTTCGAAGTCGGTACATTATTTTATAATATTCTCCAAGATTTATATTCTATTTTTCTAATATATTACTATCATTCAATATTTCCTGTTTTAATTTTAGAAGAAGTGGTGATGCATTAGTAATATTTAATTCACTTATATCCATCCAGTAAATACCGGTAGAATCATTTTTCTCATTGCCTAAAAATGTTTGTATCTCTTTTGACTGATAAGTTTCTATCTCTACATCATAAAAGACCATCATATGATGGGAGTGACTCAAAAATCATGATTTCTAGAAACAAGATTTGTCGAGCCACCCCCGCAAAGTTTATTAGATATCTAAAAAGCTTCCACAAAGCGAATTTAGATATCAATAAACCACTGCGTCTATGAGTTCTCATATGAACTTTGTTAAGTTTTAGGTCTTTTGGTTAAGCTTCTCCCTCTTCTACAAATACATCATAAACTCTGCAATTATTATAAGAGTTCACTTTATACCCTGTTTCTTCTAGAAATTCTCTTACTAAAGTTTCCGTAAATCCCTCACTAGTTTTTTGACTACCTCCTTGTAGATCTAATCTATTCTTATACGGCCCCCTTGCCTTTTTTATACACAATACTTTATTTTCTTTTAAACACACACCATAGATACCTAAATAATCTATAACCATATTATCTCCTGAAATATAATAAAAATGATGCAAACCTTGTTTAAATCTGCATCATTTCTTGTTTATTATTCTAATTCTGCTAATTTTTGTTTTAGATAAGGTACTAACTCATCTTTAAGATCACTCTTAAGGGCAAAGTCAATTGTTGTCTTAACAAATCCAATTGTTTCACCTACATCGTAACGTTTACCTTGGAAATCATACGCATAAACATTTTCTTCTTCATTTAACATTTGAATAGCATCAGTTAATTGAACCTCTCCACCAACACCTACTTGTTTCTTAGCTAAGTGTTTAAAAATTCCTGGGGGTTAAGAACATATCTTCCCATAATCGCTTGGTTTGATGGAGCTGTTCCTGGAGCTGGTTTTTCTACAAATGTCTCAACTTCGTATAAATGACCATCTTGTCCTTTAGGTGCGATAACACCATATCTATGTGTCTGATCTTCTGGTACAGTTTGTACTCCGATTACAGAACATCCTGTTTCTTCAGCTTTATCAATAAGTTGTTTAATTGCTGGATATTCGTCATTAATTACTACATCATCTCCAAGTAATACCGCAAACGGTTCGTCTCCAATGAAGCTACGTGCTGTTAAAATCGCATCACCTAAACCTGCCATTTCTTTTTGACGTACATAGTGAATATTCGCTAACTGAGTTGGATATTTCACCTTTTCCAACATCGCTAACTTCCCTTTATTCTCTAATTCTACCTCTAATTCAACATTTCTATCGAAGTGGTCTTCAATAGCTCTTTTTTGTTTACCAGTTACAATAATTATATCTTCAATTCCAGCTTTTACCGCTTCTTCCACTATGTATTGAATAGTAGGAGTATCGATAATTGGTAGCATTTCTTTTGGTAAAGCTTTAGTTGCAGGTAGGAATCGTGTTCCGTATCCCGCAGCTGGAATAATCGCTTTTCTTACTTTTTCATGTATTCACCTATATTCTTTTCTTTTTTAATTTTACAAACTAATAATAACATATTTTTCATTATTTTGGCAAATTTTTCTTCACTTTTCAAACTATATAAATAACATTTTTTTATTTTTAGCTCTTTAGATATCTCTAATTCAAAACATTGATATTATGTTAATTTGAAACATATAAAACCAAAAATAACGTTACCTTTCGAACATTTTACAAACAAAATTTAATAGAACTCGAAACAGAAAATTCTATTCCAAGTTCTAATTATTTTATCTTGTGTTTAATGCTTGCACCACAACACTTGTTGTATTTTCTTTACCATTTCTATAGTAAGTTACTTTTACAGTATCACCTATTTTTGTTTTTTCAAATAAATATTTTCTAACTGCAGCAACATCTTTGACATCTTCACCATTCAATTTCGTGATAATATCATATTTTTCTATCCCTGCTTGTGCAGCTGGAGTGCCATCTTCAACAGATCTAACTACGACACCTTGCTTACCTTCAAAGTTTAATTGTGATCTCAATGTATCACTATCAACTGTATTTACAGATACTAATTGAACACCTAAAGCTGGACGAATTACTTTACCTGATTGTTCTAACTGTTCAGTAATTAATTTCACCTCATTAGACGGTATTCCAAATCCTATACCTTCAGCACTTACATTCGATGTTGCTTTAGCTATTTTTGATTCATTAATTCCGATAAGCTTACCTTCATTATTAATTAATGCTCCACCTGAGTTTCCTGGGTTAATAGCAGCATCAGTTTGAATTACCGTTTGGTTCCAGTCATTTTTACCATCACCATCAACATCCATAGGAATTTGTCTATTTACAGCAGATACTATACCTTTTGTAACAGTATTAGATAAGTTAACATCAAGAGGAGATCCAATAGCAAAGGCTGTTTCTCCTACTGCGATTTTATCACTATCAGCAAAATCCATTGTAGTCGTCACATTATCTCCACTAATTTTCAATACAGCTAAATCTGTCCATACATCAGTTCCAACAACTTCTGCATTAACATTAGTTCCATCACTTAAAATTACCGATAGTTTTTTAGCTCCATTTACCACGTGATTGTTAGTTACAACATAAGCAGTATTTCCTAATTTTTTATAAATAACACCACTTCCACTAGATGCTGGTTTTAATTCACTAGAATTACTAGAATCACTTCCAGATCTTCTTGAATTTCCTCCTAAAATTGACTCAAGATTATTGTTAGAGTTACTTTGATAGTTTACGATAGAAACTACAGCATCTTTAGCTTTAGAAATTGCATTTACCGTAATTTGTTGATTATCTTTATCTTCTTTCGTAGTAGTTACCGAAGAATTCAATGCTTTTCCAGTTCCCATCACAGCTTGCGCTCCAAATACACTAGTAGCTCCAAGCGCAAATGCTGCAAAGACAGTTAAGAATAATTTTCCATAATTGTTCTTTTGCGGTGCAGCTACCTGCTCATTATTCATTCCTGTAAATTTTTCAAAATTATTATATTGAGAATTATCAACATTATCATAATTTTGATAACCTTGATAATTATTCTGTTCGTTATAATTTTTCCTGATTATTTAAATCTTGTAAATTTTATTATTTTTGGTTGTTATTTCTATTTTCCATAAAAATCCTCCTTTTTAATTTTTATCTTTCGTTGTGTTTCACAACCTATTAAAAAATCTTTTAATCTACATTTTCTATAGTTTTATCATACCAACATCAACTTAAACAAAGTTTAAAGAAAACTTTAAATGTAATTAATATTTTACACCTACTATCCTCTCTCCGACTTATAAACAAATTCCTAATATTACTAAAATTCATAAATAAAACAATTCATAATTACTATGCAATATAGATTTCTAGACGGTAAAATGTAAATAAAGAATAAAACATCTCACATAGTTCCTTGTTTATAATTTATCTTAATGTTATAATTCTATATATAAATTATATGAAAAATAAGAAGGATGCAACATTTGTTGCTTGGAAAGAGAGATATATGAAAAACTAAAAGATATATTACATTAGCTAGCATACTGCTCTAATTTTTCACTTTTCTATACACATTTAATATAAACTTTGATCTCAATAAACAGTTAAACCTTGCTAATTTAGCAATTATACTAGTTGTTTTTAATTTTATGGTTATTATCTGGTTATATATTATTAATTAAAGATATTTTTACTATTACAGAAAATGAACGAAATGGAATCACCTTAGTCTTGGTATTATTAGCGATTATATTCTTCTACTATAATCCATTTCCCCGAATCCAGAAAGCTTTTTATTACTATACCTAGAGTTATATATTTTATTCTAACAATAATAATATTTCTCCTACTTATTATTGCTTTTTGGAAAGAAAATCTTACACCCTCTAATATCAGCAATCTTTATTCCATTTAGTGTTCAAAGCTACTTAGTAAAATATTAAAGAAATTACACAATACACAAGCTATACTCTTTTACGTAATAATTTTTCTTTATAGCTATAGCTTACACATTAAATTACTTTAGAGGAAAATAAAATTAGAGTTGCAAATTTAGTACACAAAATAAATTCATTAAATACAAAACAAAAATCTTCAAAACATACAAGTCAAAATATGTTTGAAGATTATTTTTTATACTAATACTATATATTTTTTACAAATATCCGCGAAGAAACTTTGAACATCGCCTGCTTTTAACATAGCTTCTTGTTCTTCATCTACAATATAGTTCTCACTAACTTCCATAACCGCAAGAAGTCTCTTGAATGTGTCCGCAAATAAAGCTTCATCCTCATTTAATAAATAATTAAAGTTCTGCTCAGCAAAAAATGGAACGAACACTTCTCTAAACGCACCTTGACGTATTCTACCAATAAGTTTTTCTCCACTAGCAGTAACGAATAAATCACCTTGTTTCTCTACAAATTCCTTCGCTTTTATATGACTAGAAAAAATTTGGAATCCTTCCGCCTCTTTATACTCTCTAAAAACTGGAATTTTTAATCCTTGTTCTTCATAAAGAGCCTTATCTATTATTACAAAAACCTCTTCTAAATCCCAAAATTCTTTCGCTATATAATAAAATGCCACACGCCATCTACTATCACTTTTCGGCAATCTCTTAAATGTAGCTATTTGTTCAACTAATTTAATATCTTTTTCCAATATTGTTTCCTCTATTCTATATGAATTTAATCTATTTGAATTATTGTTCCGATACGTTTTTGGAGTAGCATTGTCTAACCTATATGAGAAGAATTTATCAATTATCTCTAACCGCACAAAAATCAATAATTTTAATGTTATCTTCTAGTATACCACATTTTCTTAACAATTCTTTATTCAATTGCCATAAATCTAAATAATATTTACCATCATTTTCTTTATAATAATTCGGCACTTCTAAAGCAGCGAATTTCTCTATAAGATCATAAGAAACTTCATAGTTATCAACACTAACTGACGGCCCTATAATAGTCTTAATGTCTTCTACCTTACAATTATATTTTCCTGTCATGATATTTACCATTTCCCCGGCAATATTTCCATATGTTCCTCGCCATCCTGCATGAGCTAAAGCAGCAACACTTTTCTTTTTATCATAGAAAACAACAGGTACACAGTCAGCTGTAAAAATCAATAATGGTGTCGCAGCTAAATTAGTAATTAAACCATCAGCTTCCTTCCCGTTCTCACTAAGACCCGAATCCGATTCAATAATACGCACATCCGCTCCATGAACTTGTGTATTAAAGACTATATTATTATGATTAAATCCATATTCATCAGAAAATCTTTTCATATCCTCACTATTTTTCGCATCAACCTTTCTATTAGTGAATGCAATTTTTATATTATCATCATTAACTAAATATCCATCTAATATTTCGTGCATACCTTCCTCCTATTAACATATTATTTATACATACATTATTTCAAAATCAGAATAGAATTATTTTAATTTTTAATTCCTGTAATGCTTTTTGATTATTTTTTTATTAATATATTTTGTTGCTCTATTGCAATTTCATTTAATTTTTGTAATCTAATTTCAGGCTGATACCTCTGATTTTTAACATATCAGCATTTAATATTTTGTAAATTGTCTCATTATCATTAACTGCTCAATAGTGGAATTATCCCTTTAAATTCCCTTCTTTTTCTGGATATTTATTTTAAATTCTTTTTGCAGTCATTCCGTATAAAAGCCATATTTAAAATATCAGCTTCACTTGCATACTTATGTCTTATTTGTAGTAGTAGTAAGTGTAGGTGTTATTAAGTTATTTTTATTGCATCTGTATGAATAGTATAGTTTAATTTTTGAAATATATCTATTAGTTTTGCCATTCTAATTTATTTTTATATGATTCTTCCTGTTTTAATCTTTGATAATCTTGAATAATATATAATTTAAACTCTGGAGAAATCCAAGAAGCAAATTCAAACGCAATATCCGAGTGCGCGTAAGTGCCTCCATATCGACCTGCTGTTGACTTAATACCCACTGCATTTGTTGTTTCTATCCACTTTTTAGGAGACATTAAGAAACTATTAAGACCTGCTTCACTTTTTAAACTGGTCGAATTCGACCAGTTTAAAATTTAGATTATTCATTTTTTCCCAAGCACCTAAAAACTCTAGAGTATTTCTATTTCTTAGCCAATTTTTTATAATATCAGCAGGATTTTCCGAGCTTTTATATTTTGCAATATCAGTTAAACTGATATAATCAGTGTCTGAAGTTAATAATGCTATTTCATTACCATTAGCTTTAATTTTTACCATTTTATAGCCCTTCCTTTTATATTTAATTATAACTTTCTAATATTTAATATTTTTTTCTTATCGTATAAAAACTTACAATATAACTATACTCTTCTATCGCCAATTTTAAAAATCAATTCTTCTCTCAACTAATTATACTATATCCATTTTAAAAATTTAAATAAATAATAGTCCATATCCCACTAGCCAAACTTTCGATTCTACTCAACTAAATAGGAATCTGAAAAATATCCATCTTTCAGACTCCTACTTAACATTTATCTTATTCTTTCACTAAATCTAAGTAAACTTTTTACTAAAATGTTGTTGAATTTAGCACAGTACGGATTGCATTAATTACTGTACCTTTTTTCCCTATTATGCGCCCACAATCTTCTGGGTGCACTGTTAAAATGTAATGTTCACGAGCATTTTTAACAAATTTTTCAATTTTAATTTCATCTTTATGCTCAACAATTTCACTAACAATACTATAAATTAATTCTTCCATGTGTCTCTCCTTATTTAGCAACAATATTAACTAATCTTCCAGGAACAACGATTACTTTCATAACTTGTTTTCCTTCGATTAATTCTTTTACTTCTTCATTAGCTAGAACGATTTGCTCTAATTCAGCCGGCGTTAAGTCTTTCTTAACGTCTAATTTAGCCTTAACTTTACCCATAAGTTGAACTACGATTTCTACAGTGTCACTTACAAGTTTGCTCTCATCGAATGTTGGCCATGGTACATATGAAATTGACTCAGTGTTACCGTAGATTTCCCACATCTCTTCAGCAAGGTGAGGTGCAAATGGTGCAAGAAGTTGGATAAATCCTAACGCATATTTACGAGGAATGTATTCAGCTTTGTAACAATCATTTACAAATACCATAAGTTGAGAAATAGCTGTATTAAATCCAAGAATTTCGATATCTTCAGATACTTTCTTAACAGTGTAGTTATAGCTTACTTCTAATTCTGCATTATCTTTATCTTGAACTTTATCATTTACTTTTCCAGTTTCTTCATCTACGAATAGACGATATACTCTATCTAAGAAACGACGTGATCCGTCAAGTCCATTTTCACTCACGCGATAGACGCATCTACATGGCCCCATGAACATTTTTCATAAACACGTAATGTATCAGCACCGTGAGATACGATAATATCATCAGGGTTAACTACATTACCTTTAGATTTAGACATTTTTTCCGGACGACCATCTTTACCTTCAGCAAGAATCATACCTTGGTTGAATAGTTTTTGGAATGGTTCACGACTTGGTACTAAACCTAAATCGTAAAGCACTTTGTGCCAGAAACGAGCATATAATAAGTGAAGTACAGCATGCTCTGCTCCACCGATATAAACATCTACAGGTAACCAGTATTTTAATTTCTCTGGATCTGCGAACATTTCATCATTGTGTGGATCAATATAACGTAAGTAGTACCAACAAGAACCAGCCCATTGAGGCATTGTGTTAGTTTCACGTTTACCTTTTTTACCAGTCTCAGGGTCTACTACATTTAACCACTCTTCAATATTAGCAAGTGGAGATTCCCCTGTTCCTGAAGGTTTAATGTTATCAGTTTCTGGAAGTAATAGTGGAAGTTCACTATCCGGTACTGTAGTCATAGTACCATCTTCCCAGTGGATGATTGGAATTGGTTCTCCCCAGTAACGTTGTCTTGAGAATAACCAGTCACGTAGTTTGTAAGTAACTTTACTACGTCCAACTTTATTTTCTTCTAAGAATTCAATAACTTTTGCGATAGCTTCTTCGTTATTTAACCCGTTGATAAAATCAGAGTTGATGTGTTTACCATCACCGTAGAATGGTACAACAACTTCTCCATTATCTTCGATAACAGCTTTGATTGGTAGGTTAAACTTAGTCGCAAATTCATAATCACGCTCATCATGTGCAGGAACAGCCATTACAGCCCCAGTTCCATAGCTTGCTAGCACGTAGTCCGCAATCCAAAGTTCTACTTTTTCACCATTTACAGGATTAATCGCATAAGCTCCTGTGAATACTCCTGTTTTATCTTTGTTAAGGTCTGTTCTTTCAAGGTCAGACTTACGTTTAACGATGTCAAGGTACTCCTCAACAGCCGCTCTTTGTCCTTCTGTAACGATTTCTCTACAAGTTTGTGTTCAGGTGCAAGTACACAGTAAGACACACCGAATACAGTGTCAGCACGTGTAGTGAATACTGTGAATACTTTATCAGTTCCTTCAATTTTGAAATCAATCTCAGCACCTACAGATTTACCAATCCAGTTACGTTGCATAGCTTTAAGACTTTCTGGCCAATCAAGAATATCTAAATCAGCAAGAAGTTTTTCAGCATAATCAGTAATTTTCAGTACCCATTGACGCATAGGACGACGCTCTACAGGGTGTCCTCCACGCTCAGATTTACCATCGATAACCTCTTCGTTAGAAAGAACTGTTCCTAATGCTGGACACCAGTTTACAGGTACTTCATCAACGTAAGCAAGTCCTTTTTCATAAAGTTTTTTGAAAATCCATTGTGTCCATTTGTAGTACTTAGGATCTGTTGTATTTACTTCACGATCCCAATCATAAGAAAATCCTAATTCTTTAATTTGGCGACGGAACGTGTCGATATTAGTTTTTGTAAAGTCTCTTGGATCATTACCAGTATCTAATGCATATTGCTCAGCTGGTAATCCAAACGCATCCCATCCCATTGGATGAAGTACATTGTACCCATTTGCTCTTTTGTATCTACTTAAGATATCAGTAGCCGTATACCCCTCTGGGTGACCTACGTGAAGTCCAGCTCCTGATGGATAAGGGAACATATCTAATGCATAAAATTTTTCTTTTGTATGATCATCTAATGTTTTGAATGTTTTATTTTCATCCCAATATTTTTGCCATTTTTTTTCTATAACTCTGTGGTTATATACCATAATTTAAGCACACTCCTTCGCTTTCAAGTTCTCTAAGTTATAGTATACCAATTTTTAAAGACTTTTAGCAACAACTGAAAGGATTTAAAGTTGAAATACTCCTTTTTATAATAAAATCATATCTTTATATATATTAAACGAGAGCAATTTTTAATGGATGTATTTTTAATAAATTTTATTCCATTATCTCACTCTCGTTTTTATATATTATCCTATAGCTACAAATGTCCCACCGATATTATTGTCATATGGATCTGTACTTCTTTGATTCCAAATAGTATTAACGTCATACCATTTTCCTGTATTATATGTAGTATATGGATCCATTGCCTTAGTTTTTCCGTTGTTGTATCCACTTAATATTATTGCATGAGTTATTGTACCTGAAGCAAAAATACCTCTACCCATATTTCCAAATACAGGTTTCCACTTTGAAGAGCAGCTATTAATTGCGCTTTACTCGTAATAACTGAATGTTTATATCCATAAGCATTAATAGCATATACTGCTCCTTTTCCAGAAGTTCCAATCATTCTTACATTCATCTCATTTGTATTATTATAAATCGTATCTGCTACAGCAGTTGGTAGAACTTTTTGTCCTAATCCATTAAATACCATAGCTAAAGATGCCGGCACACATCCACTCTCCGCCATTGTTGATATTCCATATACTTTTCTTCCCCATCGTCTATCCCATTGATAGTATTGAGGCATATTTAAAGCTGAAACATTCTTATCTGATTTAGAAAAATTAGGAACCCACGCTCCATTTACATCTACATAATAACGACCACTATCTACCCACGCACTCGTCACCATTTTTCCATCAGACCCTAGCCAGTAGTTTCCTGCCCACTTATTTCGCGCTAATGTTCCGTCTGGGTTGTAGTAGAACCATGTGTTCGCTTCTTTCACCCAACCTGTTTTCTTCTCCTCTGGATGTTTAGCATCTTTTACCCATGCTCCGTTTGATCCTACATAGTAACGATTATTATCTACCCATGCATTCGTCACCATTCTTCCATCAGCTCCTAGCCAGTAGTTTCCTGCCCATTTATTTCGCGCTAATGTTCCGTCTGTGTTGTAGTAATACCATGCGTTTGCTTCTTTTACCCAGCCTTGTTTCTTCTCTTCTGGATGTTTAGCATCTTTTACCCATGCTCCGTTTGATCCTACGTAGTAACGATTATTGTCTACCCAGCTGTTTGTTGCCATTCTTCCATCGGCACCTAACCAGTAGTTTCCTGCCCATTTATTTCGCGCTAATGTTCCGTCTGTATTGTAGTAGTACCATGTGTTCGCTTCTTTCATCCAGCCTTGTTTCTTCTCTTCTGAATGTCTCGCATCTTTTACCCACGCTCCGTTTGCTCCTACGTAGTAACGGTTATTATCTACCCAACTATTTGTTACCATTCTTCCATCAGCTCCTAGCCAGTAGTTTCCTGCCCATTTATTTCGCGCTAATGTTCCGTCTGTGTTGTAGTAGAACCATACGTTAGCTTCTTTTATCCACCCCTGTTTCATTGCATTTGTTACTATCGCTTGACCTTGAGTTGATGTCGTTTGGCTTTGAGCTATTGTTGTTTGGTTTTGAGCTCCCTTTACCCATGCTCCGTTTACTCCTACGTAGTAACGACCATTATCTACCCAGGCATTTGTTACCATTTTCCCGTCAGCACCTAACCAATAGTTACCTGCCCAAGCATTTCTTACTAATATACCATTTTGGTTATAAAAAAACCATGTATTTCCATTTTTCACCCAACCTTGAGCAGCTTGCACGTCATTACTAGCTACCGCGTTAACTGCGATTGGCGTAGCTAATACTGTTAGTAAACTTAATCCTAATTTCATTTTTATTATTCATCATAATACAAATTTCTCTTACTCTCATTATTAAAAATTTTTCATTACTAATTTTACAACAAATCATCCTGTAATTAAAATATGACTTCAAATACTTTTAAATATATTTTATTTGATTAGAAAAAGGTTATCTAACTTTAGACAACCTTTTTATCTTTACTGTAGTATTCTACGATTCCATCTACAATTCCATCAGCTAGTTTTTCTTGATATTCATTAGTTTTAATTTTGTTTACTTCTTCTTGATTGTCTATGAATCCTAATTCAACTAGGATTGACGGAATAGATGTTTCACGAAGTACAGCGAGTGATGCACGTTTCACACCTCTATCATATGCTCCAGTTTTGTAAAGTAGATTTTGTTGAATTTTATTAGCTAATTTTCTACTTTTTTCTATTCTTTCAGGATTGTTGTGATTTTCTTTATTTATCGCAGGAGTATATCCAGCTTCAGGTTTATAATAATAAGTTTCTATTCCATAAGCCGTTCCTCTTCCTCCAGCATTAAAATGAATACTTAAAAATATGTCCGCATTAGATTTATTTGCTTGATCTGCACGACTTACTAATCCTACATCTTTGTCTGTGTTTCTACTTGTTAATACTGTATAACCTAAAGAAGCAAGTCTACTACTTACTTTATTATATACGCTAAGAGTTAAATCTTTTTCTTTAACACCATTTTCAAATGCTCCTGAGTCACTTCCACCATGTCCTGGATCTAAGAAGATAGCACGTCTAGTGTTTTTATCTCTTGATGCATCTTTTACCCATGCTCCATTTGCTCCAACATAATAACGGTTATTATCTACCCAACTATTTGTTGCCATTCTTCCATCAGCTCCTAGCCAGTAGTTTCCTGCCCACTTGTTTCTCGCTAATGTTCCATCTGCGTTGTAGTAGAACCAAGCATTTGATTCTTTCACCCAGCCTGTTTTCTTCTCTTCTGAGTGTTTTGCATCTTTTACCCATGCTCCATCACTTCCTACATAATAACGATTGTTATCTACCCAGCTGTTTGTTGCCATTCTTCCATCAGCTCCTAGCCAGTAGTTTCCTGCCCATTTATTTCGCGCTAATGTTCCGTCTGTGTTGTAGTAGAACCATACGTTAGCTTCTTTTACCCAACCTGTTTTCTTCTCTTCTGGGCGCTTAGCATCTTTTACCCATGCTCCGTTTGCTCCTACGTAGTAACGATTATTGTCTACCCAGGCATTTGTTGCCATTCTTCCATCGGCTCCTAGCCAGTAGTTTCCTGCCCATTTATTTCGCGCTAATGTTCCGTCTGTGTTGTAGTAGAACCATACGTTAGCTTCTTTTACCCAACCTGTTTTCTTCTCTTCTGGGCGCTTAGCATCTTTTACCCATGCTCCGTTTGCTCCTACGTAGTAACGATTATTATCTACCCAGGCATTTGTCACCATTCTTCCATCAGCACCTAGCCAGTAGTTTCCTACCCATTTATTTACCACTAGACTGCCTTTATTATAGTAATACCAAGCATTTCCTGATTGCACCCAACCTTGTTTAGCTGTATTTGCTGACGCTTGATTTTGAGCTCCTTTTACCCATGCTCCATTTGCTCCTACGTAGTAACGACCGTTATCTACCCACGCATTTGTCGCCATTTTCCCATCGGCACCTAACCAATAGTTTCCTGCCCATGCATTTCTTACTAGCGTACCGTTTTGATTATAAAATGACCATGTATTTCCACTTTTTACCCAACCTTGAGCAGCATGAGCATCATTACTAGCTACAGCATTAACCGCGATTGGCGTAGCTAATACTGTTAATAAACTTAATCCTAATTTAATATGATTTTTTCTCATAAATTATTCCTCCTAATTCCTTTATAAAAATAAATACATTCTATTTAATTCTATTATATTTTTTTAAACTTTTTCAAAGAAATATAGTAAATGTAATAGTTTTTAATATTACTCTCATATTTATTGACACTTACTTCTACTTCTTATAAAAATTAATATATAAAATTATAGGAAGGACTCGCCTATGCGAGAGATTTACACTATGACTAAAAAAATACTTGTTACAGGTGGAGCAGGATTTATCGGGTCTCACACTTGTATAGAATTATTAAATAATGGAAATGAAGTAGTTGTCGTTGACAACTTATATAACGCAAATAAAAAAAGCTTAGAAGTTGTAGAAAGAGTAACTGGAAAAAAAGTAACTTTCTATGAAGTTGATATTCGTGATGAAGCTAAATTAGACAAAGTATTCGAAAAAGAAGGAGATATCTTTGGAGTTATTCACTTTGCTGGGTTAAAAGCAGTTGGTGAATCTTGCCAATTACCTTTAAAATACTATGATAACAACGTTGCTGGAACTACGACTTTATGTCGTGTTATGGAAAAGCACAACTGTAAAAATATAATCTTCAGTTCATCAGCTACAGTATATGGAGATCCTCATGCATTACCAATTAAAGAAGATTTCCCATTATCTGTAACTAACCCATACGGACGTACTAAACTAATCTTAGAAGAAATCTTAGGGGATGTTTATGCTGCAGATAACGAGTGGAACGTAGTGCTACTTCGTTACTTTAACCCTATCGGAGCACACGAATGTGGAGATATCGGAGAAGATCCAACAGGAATTCCAAACAACCTACTTCCATACGTTATGCAAGTTGCTGTCGGTAAATTAGAAAAAGTTAATGTTTTCGGTAACGACTTCGATACACACGATGGAACTGGTGTTCGTGATTATATTCACGTAGTAGACCTAGCTCGTGGTCACGTAGCAGCCCTTAAAAAATTAGAAAAAGGTAGCGGACTATCTAAATATAACCTAGGAACAGGAATTGGATATTCTGTACTAGATATTATTAAGAGTGCATCAGCTGCTGTTGGACGCGACTTACCTTACGTTATTGCACCACGTCGTGCTGGAGATATCGCTGCATGTTACGCTGATGCTACAAAAGCAAAAGAAGAACTTGGATGGGAAGCAGAGTACGATGTAAAACGTATGTGTGAAGACTCTTGGAGATGGCAAAGCAAACATCCAAATGGATTTGCTGAATAATTTAATAAATAAGAAAATGAGTGTCTAATAATACTTAGGCACTCATTTCTACTTTTAAATTCTATATCATTAATTCTTATTTAGAAACCACAATAAATGCTCCACCAGTAACATTATCCTCTGGTGCCACACTACGTTGATTCCAAATATCGTCTATACTATACCATTTATTTGTTCTTTCTGGATTGTCTGGATCTACTGCATGGACTTTCCCATTTTGATAACCACTAAGAACAACCGCATGAGTAGAATAACCTCTTACAAAAATCCCATGCCCTACAGCACCATAAACGACATCTCCCTTTTTTAAGGCTGTTTCTAAATCTTCTTTAGAATTGATTGTTCGATAATTCAAATCCCAATAATCTAGAGCTATTTCTGCACCAAAACTTGATGTACCTGAAAACGTCATATTCATTTCCATAGAAGTATCATAAATATAATCTGCCACTTGTACTGGAGTCACATTTTCCTTCAATCCAGATATTATCATTGATAAAGCTGTAGGAACACAACCTGTTTCTTTCATATTAGAAATACCATATCTCTTAGATCCCCATCTAGCATCTGATTGATAATATTGAGGAAGCTTTACAGGTTTTACCGATTCTTTCCCTGTAGCATTATTCATTATACTATCCTCAACTGAAAAAACTTCAATTTTGTCTCGTTGTTCTTTTAATAAATCCGCTTTAACATCACTAAAACTAGTTAATAGTAAACTACTTACAAGAATCATACTTATTCTCATAAACCTGTCACCTCCTATATTTTTAGCTAAATTTATTTATAATTATACTATTTTTTAACTAACAAAAACAAATAGGAGTGCTTCAAAAATCGATAATTTTATAAAATCAATCAATTCAAAAGCACCCCTAGGTATTTTTTTCAAAAATATCAACAAGAATTTTCTACTTATTAGTATATTCTTTCTTCCAATTAAATCCTTTTTATTAGCCCTACTAAAGTTCCCCCATCCATAGCTAAAATGAACTAAAAATAGTAAAAATGGAATTAATAATAAAGTTGCATTGAACTTGTTATTAATTATTGTCATAATTAGTAACAAGAGCTGTAAATAGTGCATAGGAAATCCCGAGAAGTATAGCGAATATCTTAGTTAAAAGGCAACATCAACAGACTAAAGATTATACCTAAAACAAAGACAAACGGTACAAAATGGAAAATTGAGAAAGCCTTAGGGTATACATGACTTACTTTACCAATCCAGTATCCATTAGAATATTTTTGTTTCAACATTCTCTTTACAGTAGGTCTAGTATATTGATAAGACAATATGTCATTGCTATAACGAATTTTATAACCATTTTTTCTAATTCTATAATGTAATTCATTATCTTCTACACGACCAACTTGTTCATCTAATAAACCTATCTTATCAAAAATTTCTTTTCGGTACATTCCTTGGAATACAGAACTTACATATTTTTTAGAAGTCTCTTTTCGATAATTAGCTATACCGCTACCAAACATATTTTCTTCAACTAGCAACAACGTTTTACTTAAAGCATCCTCATTTTCAATAATATTAGGCCGTGGTCCACCACAAACATCTTCTCCACTTTCTATAACTTTAACATTATTTTCTATAAAATTCTCCGTTATATGCGAATGACAATCTACCTTAAGAATACACTCTCCCCTTGCAGCTCGAATTCCAACATTCATCCCCGCAGATAGAATCACCTTAGAATTTTTCAGTAAAACTACATCAAAAAAATCATGATTACTCTCTTTAAATTCTTGTAATATAGCCCAACTATTATCCTTCGACATTCCATCTATAAAGATAAGCTCGATATTATTATGATTATATGTTTGATTTTTAAAATCTTCAATTAACCTTGGTAAAAATTTCTCTTCATTTAAAAGTCCGATTACAACCGAAACTAACATAATTTTCTCCTTACCAAAAAGGAAGCTAGATTAAAATAACCTAGCCACATCCTTTTTTATCTATCTTTTCTTCCTAATTTTTCATTAGCGCTGAACATTATACTTGCAATAGATTCTCCCCAATACGGAGCTGTTGCATAGTTAACATTCATTCCTCGTGCTTTATTTCCCAAGTATGCACCATTTGCTGGATATCCTGTGTTACTTAAGTAGTTACGATCAATCCAACGTGCTGCACCTAGAATACCACTGTCTACATCATCAAATTTTGTCGCAGAAGTATATGGAGTAGTATCATAAGCAGCGATACCGAAGAAATTGTTTTTATCTCTCGCAATTTGACTTCTTCCCCATGCACTCTCAAGGGCACTATGAGCAACTAAGTAAAGAGCATTAACTCCATATCTTTGTTCAGCAGCTTTAAATGTAGCACCTTTTCCAGCAAGCTTACTATCGTTAGCTCCCATCAAACTATATAATCTATTGATATCTGCAGCAGTATAGTTAGATCTTGATTTTAAATTAGAAAATTGGAAAGGATGATCTAATTTAAATGATCCAAAGTTAATTCCATCGGCAGAATAATATGATTTTCCTACTTGCATATTTGGATTGTGGTAAGCTACCATTACTTTATTATACGCTGAATATCTGTGATATACATATTTACCATCACTTACATAGTCAGGGATAAATGTTGTACTAGAGTTAACAGCTGCAACTTGTCCCGAGTTTACATAACCTGTAATTCCAGCTACTTGTACAGGGATTCTTCCGTTCACAGTAGCTCTATTATCTCTAAATAAGATTGTATCTCTTGAAACATGAGATAAAATTCTACCATTAGCATCATAAACTGGAATATATAGTGAAGTTACTTTGTAGTATGGAGAATAAGCAGTAGAGTTAGTAGTATTCTCAGATTTTGAAGCTGTTCTAGCCGCTCCTTTTACCCATGCTCCGTCATTTCCTACGTAATAGTGGTTGTTATCCACCCAGCTGTTTGTCGCCATTCTTCCGTCGGCTCCTAGCCAGTAGTTTCCTTCCCATGCGTTTCTTACTACTGATCCGTTTTTATAGTAATACCATGTGTAGCCTTCTTTAACCCAGCCACTTTTCACAGATGTAGTATGTTGAGCTCCTTTTACCCACGCTCCGTCATTTCCTACGTAGTAACGATTATTGTCTACCCAGCTGTTTGTCACCATTCTTCCATCAGCTCCTAGCCAGTAGTTTCCTTCCCATGCGTTTCTTACTACTGATCCGTTTTTATAGTAGTACCATGAACCGCTCTCTTTTTGCCATCCTGACTTGTTTGAATAGTTTTTAATCCATGCCCCATCAGCTCCTACGTAATAACGGTTGTTGTCTACCCAGCTGTTTGTCGCCATTCTTCCGTCGGCTCCTAGCCAGTAGTTTCCTGCCCATGCGTTTCTTACTACTGATCCGTTTTTATAGTAGTACCATGTGTAGCCTTCTTTCACCCAACCATTTTGCACTGTTGTAGTATGTTGAGCTCCTTTTACCCACGCTCCATTACTTCCTACATAGTAACGACCTCCATCTACCCATGCATTAGTCGCCATTCTTCCATCAGCTCCTAGCCAGTAGTTTCCTATCCATGCATTTGCTACAACTTTTCCATGGTTATAGAAGTACCAGGCATTACCAACTTTTGTCCAACCTTGTTTAACTGTATTCGTAGCCGCTTGATTCTGAGCTCCTTTTATCCACGCTCCGTTACTTCCTACATAGTAACGACCTCCGTCTACCCATGCATTAGTCGCCATTCTTCCATCGGCTCCTAACCAGTAGTTTCCTGCCCATGTATTTCTTACTAATGTTCCATTTTGATTATAAAGGTACCAAGCATTACCACTTTTCACCCATCCTTGTGCTGCTTGAGCATCATTACTTGCTACTGCATTAACTGCGATTGGTGTAGCTAGTACTGTTAACACTCCTAATCCTAATTTGAATTTATTTCTTCTCATTCTTAATATTCCTCTGTACTCATATTTATGCACTAATAATTATACCATATTCCCTTCTTATTTAAGGTTACAAATAGATTATTTTTATTACATATATATTACAAAATAGCAAGAAATATTATTACTTAATCTCTATAATAATAAAAAAAGAATGGAGACTATTTTCTCACATTCTTCTTTTAGTATTTCTTCTAATTTTTTTATAGTCTTTAACACTATCAATTTCATATATACTGTTAGCTTCTAATTCTTCTACATAGACATCTAATTTTTCTATGTTATCTTTAACCATGTTATCCCAATATAAGTTCATAAACTCATTGCTTTCGTAAGCTTTATCGATAAAACCTACGATTTTCTCTGCAGTTTTCTCATCCCAGAAAGATACTCCACTTAAAATTCTTCCAGCTTTACTATCTACGATAATATCTTGAACCTTGTAATCATCTCCGTAGATCAAGAACCACTCATTTTCACAATCTTCACGATACACGCTAAAATATGTTGATCGATCGATATCCGCTCTAAACATATTTTTAAATAAATAGTTATCTGCATCGATTACATAACTATCTGCCAAGTACTCTTTTACTAAGTATAGCGAATAAAAATTATTGTACTCAGAATATTTTTCATTAAATACAAGATTTACATTGTACTTCTCTTTTAAATAATCGAATTGCTCATGTAGATAACCGACAACTACGATTATCTCATCTATTCCTTTTTCTTTTAAAAATTCTATTTGATACTCTACAAGAGGCTTATCTTTAACTTTTATCAAAGCCTTTGGAGTATTATCCGTCATAGGTCTAAGACGCGTGCCTAACCCTGCGGCTAATATAATTGCTCTCACTATTTTGTTACTCCTCTCTCACAATAACATACACCCCTAATATTATAATAAGTGATGTTACTACTAATTGCACATTTACTGCTAATCCCACAAATATCATCGAGAATATTATTGTCCAAACAACATAACTAACATTTAGCCCAGTTGCTTTCGCTGGTTCTAATCTATTAATAGCCATGTAATATAAAATATAAGATACCATATTACTCACAACGAAGAATACAATAAGTCCTCCGAATTTAACATCAAGACTAGTTTCAATTCCTAATCCGTTAAATAAAATTATTACTAAATATGCTAAAAATGATGTCACCTGACGAATTAATAACGTCTCAAGCTCATTTAAATTATTTTTCATCGCATATGAACTTAGAACACTCTCACTACCCCATGCAATAGCACAAATCAACGCAAACATAAATCCAAGGTAGAATGATTCAACCTGTTCACTCTTATAACTTTGGATGAAAATACCAACAATAATTAGCGCTATACCAATAATAGTTTTTGATGAAACTTTATTTTTTAAAAATATCACAGCTAGTATTACCGATACCGCTGGATAGATAGCCGTTATCGAAGAAGTAAGACCACTTCCTATATACTTCACCGCATATAAGTTACACTGCATACCAATTGGCCCGGCAAGAAGCGCACCTATAATAACACTAATGCTTTTTATATTCGTAAAGATTTTAAAATTGATTCGTTTATACTTAACTAATATAATCGCCAAAAGGACAAAAATACTAATAAAATCATGGATTACCGCGACTGCAAAAGGCGAAACATTATACAATGAAAATATATACGCACTTATTGCAAGACCTAATCCCCAAAACAACCCTGATAATAAACCTGCTGATACACCTATTTTATTTTTCATAACTTTCTACATACTCTTTCAAATTTTTTAATGCTCTTAAATATCTGTCTTTTCCATAAGATCCAAAGTCTGCACCTTGTTCTTCTTTATAAATTGTCCACAAACTCCATAAGAAGTCTTGAAGTATTTTATAAATCATAATCTTCGCTACGCTAACGGGTGTATTTTCACTAAAGTAATATTTGAAAAACTCACCTTCTTCAGCCTTTCTGAAATTAGACTCTAAAAATAACGCAGCTAAATCCCACATTGGATCATTCATTGAAGAATACTCCCAATCAATAAGATACACTCGACCATTTTCATCCTCGATAAAATTCTCAGGAACAAGATCAATATGACATGATTTTTTATCTACACCAATTTCTTCTAAGTGTGATTGTAAAGAGAATATTTTCTCCCTTATCTTGTCATAATAAGGATAATTAATATTACCTTCTATCAAGTCCTCATATTTTTCTAATCTCATCAAAAATTTTAAATTCACCATCAAGAACTTTTCCTGAACTGTGCACCTTTTTAAGAATATTAGCAACATCCTCTTTTTTCGATTTTAAATAATGCGCATCAAAAGTAGTCGCATTTTCAATATATTCGTTTACTTTGATTCCAGATTTAATGTCAAAAATATAATTTTTTAACATCTAATTCTAAATCCGCAAGATTTGCAAGATTGTTTTTCTCCGCAATCCTGTTGATTAACTTATCCGTTCCTTTACCAAAGAATTTGACTATATACTTGTTATTAGTAGTTTCAACTAAGTAATTGCTATTTGTCATTCCACCTAGTTGCTCTACTTTTACTATTTCTTCTGATTCAGTAAGTAATTTTTTTATCTTACTTTTTATTAATTGTTTCAATGTAAATCCTCTTTTCCATATTACAATATTACTTATCATTATAACATAAAATGTGATAACTCATAGTCTTTTTTTACTATATTTTTCAATATAATAAAATTAGGATAAAATAAACATTCTATCCTAAACACAAACTATAAAATATATTAAACAGCTTTTTATAAGCTTTCTTTTTCAATAACAATTATTAATTTTTTATATAGTATGCAGAAAATAATACTAGCAAGGAATACAACAATAGTATAGATTACATCATTAACTCATGATGAAACAAAAACTTACCAAAATAATGCATAATTAAACCATGTATCATATATATTTCAAATGATATATCTCCTAAATAATCCAGATATTTATTCGAAAAGTTGAGTTTATTTGTTAACAATAAAAATACACTACGAAAACCATTGTACACAGATTTTCCAACTATTCCGTAATAAACATATTTATTTGTAAGCCCAATATTTTTCATAATAGCTTCATAATGACGAAATACGTACATCAGTATACTGAATGAAACTAGAAAAACAAAATAATTTTTTTCTCAATAAATTTATCTATAGAGATCCTATTTTTCATCCAAAAATACACCTAATAAAGATGCCATTATACTAACATATTCCCCAATCCCCATGATTCTGATATGCTTTCCAAAAAAATATAAACTAATGTCAAAAATGTCAGCATATAAAACGAAGTTTTTTGAATCTTTCTTTTTAAAAAGAAACGTAGAAAATAATATATAAAACTATTATACTGTTGACAAACCAACCATTATAAAACTATATTGCTGTGGTCTTTCCAAAAAGATAAAAAAATCTAAACTAACAACTTCGCCTAATGTCGATCTATAAAATACATAAATAACTATAAAAACATAAAATGGTATAAATATTCTCGACAACCTTTTTTTCTTAAGAAATTTTTCCATGTAATTTACATTGTTACTATACTGGAAATACAGTCCATAACCAGACAAAAAGAAAAAAATAAAGCAACAATATATCTTCCCCATGTATTCAAAAATTCGAAAAAGTTTTCACCAGTAGTAATTTTTTTGAGAGACATGATGAAAAATTATAAATAAAGCTAAAAAGACCTTTTTAGGGATTTCGTTGATTTATTACTTAAATAATCAACATCTGTTTTTCGGTATAAGATAAACAAATAATGAAATTAATAATAATATAAAAAAATATCCACTATGTTCTCCTTTTTTAAAAATCTTAAAAAAATCATTTGAATTAAAAATTTATATTCTCTGGAACTTCATACAAATATTCTTCTAATTCTTCAGCACTTATCATTGTAACATAAAAATTTAATAATTCTTAAAAATAAATGTATTCAATTTTAAACATCACATTATTTAAAGGTGACTCAGAAATCTTTCTTAGTAGTTTTCATGAATCACCTAATTAATTTTATTCTATTACTTTAGTTAATTGATAACAGAAATAGTCTCTTCTATATCTCCCACTTAAACACAGTTTTAAAAGCTGTATTCAAATCGGTTGCGAACACCCTATGAATATCTTTAATATTTCTCACAGGCTGTTCAAGTTCAATAATATTTTTGAATCTTCTTTCGAATTTCTTGTTACTAAGCATCTCAATAGCTTTCTCGAAGTCGATTCTACCAGAACGTGATGAACCTATTAGTGTTAGTCCTTTTTCTAAGATATCACGTGTATTAATATTTACCTTATATTCACTAACTCCCATTAGTACTAAGCTTCCTTGTGGTTTGATGTATTTGATTATATCGTTTATCGCATATCCACTACCATCACCACCACAACATTCTACACCATGATCGAAACTTAGATTTTCAGGAATATCATCTGTGATGTATCTTTCTTTTGCGAAACTGAATAGTTCTAGTTTCTCCCAGTGGCGACCTATTACGATTATCTCACACTCTGGTAAGGTGTAGTTTATTATATTCGCCATAACATAAGCTAGACTACCATCACCAATTATCGCTATTCTATCTTTTTTACTATGTGAATTCTTCAAGAATCTATCCATAGCGTGCATACCTACGCTTATGAACTCTGTAATAGCCGCAACAGAATCTTCAACATCGTTATAAGCTACCACTCTGTCTTTAGGTAGAGCTACAAACTCTCTCATAAAACCATCGAAACCACTTGATAAGAAGTGTGTTCCTGGCATGTAGTTTTCATAGAATTCTTGGTCACTTTGTCTTGGTGGTTGGTTCGGTATCATTACCACCTTCTGTCCAACTTTATACGTTCCTGTTGGATCTGTGATTACTATCCCTGCACATTCGTGAATAAGTGCCATAGGTAGTTTTTTAGCTAGTACCTTAGGATCTCTTTTCCCTTGGTAGTATCTTTGGTCTGCATGACACAATGCCATATAATTTGGACGGATGATGATTTTATCACCATCATTTATATTTTCTTCGTTGTATTTTACATTAATAAACTTCGGTTTAATTAATTGATATATTTGATTTATCATATTACTCGTCCTCTAGCATACTCTTAGCTATCTTAAGGTCAGTTACTGTAGTTATTTTTATATTTGAGTATTCTCCCTTAGCTAGTGCTACTTTTTTCCCTTTTATAACAAATATCTTACATGCATCGGTAAGTATTTGTTTTTCTTCTTTGTCTAATGAGTTATATAGATTTAAGAAATCTAAACATTTGAAACTTTGAGGTGTTTGACCTTGGTAGTAGTGAGCTCTGTTTGGAATATTTGAAATATATTCTCCGTTAGTACTTTCTACGATTGTGTCTACTGCTTCTACTACTGTATCTACTGCATCACTTTCTTTAGCCAGACGTATGTTGTCTTTAATAATTCTAAGTGTAATGAATGGGCGAACTGAATCATGAGTAATGATTATATCCTCATCAGTTAATGGCTTGTATTCATTAATTCTATTAATGATGTTTTCAATCGTTGTATTTCTATCAACACCACCTGGTGTAATAATGATTCTATCAGCAAATGCTGAAACATATTGTTCTACTAAGTCTTCAGCATGAGATACCCAATCTTCATGAACACCGACTACGATTTTTTCGATTTCCGGTTCTAATAAGAACTTTTCAATTGTGTGAATAAGAATTGGCTTTTTACCTAATTCTAGGAATTGTTTTGGCATGTTGCTTATTCCCATTCTAGTTCCTGTTCCACCAGCTAATATTCCTGCGTATATCATTTTGTTCTCCTTTAAAATCTATTTTTCAATATATTATCTATTTTATTATATCATAGAAAAACTATAAACATCAAAAAAATCTTCTATCTAGTTTGATTATTATAAGCCAATGAAATTGAAAATATGTTATAATGTTAAAATAGAATTTTTAGAAAAGGATTTCTTTTTATGAAAAAAACATAAAAGTTAATGCATTAGCAAGCTTTAATGGTTAATGTACTAAACATAGTATTTCCATTAATCACTAATCCTTACTTAACTAGAATACTTAGCAAATCGAACTATAGTTATTTCAACACAGCAAATACCTGGGCTAGTTTTTGTAATACCTCTTGCAGCCTTCGGTATATATAACTATGGTATTAGATCGATAAGTAAAGTTAAAGATGATAAAAACAAAATTAACTACGTATTTTCAAAATTATTCTATATATCGGTAATTACTTCGATAACTATAACAGCTTTTATATTTTCATATTTATTAGTGTAGGAACTCATGAAACTGAAAAATCTAAAAATATTATATTATATACTTGGAATTCAAGCACTATTTCAATTTTTAAATATTGAATGGATGAATGAAGCGTACGAAAACTACACATTTATTCTATATAAAAACACTATTTATTAGAATAGCTATGTTAGTATCAATATTCGCATTTGTAAAAACAGAAGATGATATTATACCGTATGCAATTATAATGAGTGCTACTACTATCTTAAACTATCTACTAAGTTTCTTATGGATAAAAAGAGAAGTTTCATTTGTTAAAATTGATATTAAAGACCTATTAACATCTACAAAAGCACTAACTACCATGCTATTATTAGCAAATGCTAATATGCTTTATACATTACTTGATAGGATGTTTATTACAAAAGCTCCGAATGAAAACTATATTTCATACTACACTATAGCATCGAGCATAGTAATGCTTATAGCTGGGGTGCTTAGTGGTGCATTAAATGTTAGTCTTCCTAGATTGGGGTATTACTTAGGGAAAAAAGATCACGACTCGTATGAATATCTAATCAGACAAGGTTCTTCCCTATTCTTCTTCCTAATGATACCTACAAGTATAGGAATAATGATTCTGGGAACGTATGCAACTGTTATTTATTCATCAGACAAATACTTAGAAGCAGGAATCGTAACGAGTATCTTCGCCATTAGAACAATTATTTGGGCTATTGAGATGATACTGGGAAAACAAATTATATTTATCAATGACTTCGAAAGTAAACTAACTTCATTTTACTTCATCGGTGGTGGATTAAATGTAATATTAAATTCTACATTATATTTCTGCAACATTTTTAAACCTGAATATTATATCGGAACAACTATTTTCGCTGAAGGACTAGTAGTATTATTAGAAATACAGTTTATTAGAAAAACATAAGTTGATCAATTTATCATCAGTATTTTTCTTCACTATATAAATACCTTATAGTATCACTTGGATTTATACCAATTTACTTCGTATACTAAAATTACTATTTAGTGTTCATTCTTATGAAATAACACTAAGCATGCTTATTATGGTTTGTACTGTCATAGCAATCTGTGGGATTTATTATTTAGTTTCTCTAATAATATTAAAAGATTCAACAATAAACTATGCGATAAATATGGTTAAAGGGAAAATTAAAAAGAGTTAATAAAGGAGTATTTATGAAACTTTTAAAAACACTAATTATAACAACACTATTATTTATAACCACTCTGCCAACATCATATGCTAAAGATAATGATAAATTACATATTATTACCGTAGCTGAATGGTCAGATGCTATGATACTAGAAAGTAATGGTCATTACGCTATGATTGATACAGGGGAAGATTTCTCATATCCAGATGGTTCAGACCCTAGATACCCTGACAGAGAAGGAATAACAAAAGACAAAAAGAAAATTACCCAAGATAGGTTATTCGCTCATATAAAACAGTTAGGAATTAAAAAGTTTGATTTCATTATTATAACCCACGCACATTCAGATCATGTTGGTTCGGCACACGACGTACTAAAATCTGTTCCAACAGAAAAACTATACATTAAAAAATATAGTGATGATAGAATTTCTGATAAAACAAGACTTTGGGATAATTTATATGGATACGAAAGAGCATTAAAGGCGGCAAAAGAAACTAATACTGAAATTATTCAAGATATCTCAGAAAAAGATTCACATTTAACTCTTGGAGATATTAAAAATCGATTTATTAAATTATGAAAATGAATACGAAAGTGACGGTTCGTTAAAAAAAGTATATGATGACAATTTAAATTCTATCTTGGCAGTAGTAAAACATAAATAATACTAAGATTTTCTTAGGTGGAGATTTAGAAAATACTGAAAGACACCTTGAAGAAAAAAATATGGACCCATTAATCGGTCAAGTAGATGTTATGAAATTTAATCATCATGTAGAAACAACAAAATCAAATACAAAAAGAATTTGTGGATAAACTTAATCCTAAAAAAATTATTAAAACAGGTATTAGACCTGTAGAAGAAAAAAATATGCTGAATATCTAAAACAAAAAAATATCAGTATTATAAATGCTGGTCAACTAGATAGAGCAGCAATTTCTTTAGAGTTTAATAATGGGGAAGTAAAAGATATTTCTAATGATTATCCTCACTATGGATTTTATAATGAAAATAATATATTAAAATTTAAAAAAATTGGAAAAATGAAGCCCCTGAAAGATGGTTGGACACAGCATAACGATAATTGGTATTATTTCTTTAATTCAGGTACTGTTGCAGTAGGTTGGAAATATCTTGACAACAAGTGGTTCTACTTTTAACAATGATGGCTCTATAAAGAAACAGGAATAGTTAAAAGATAATAGTAACATCTACTATATAGATAAAAAAATAACGGGATGTTAACAGATTCTTGGAAAGAAATTGATTCAACTTCTAAATATTATTTCAAAAAGATGGAAGAGCAGCAAAAATGAATGGGAAAAACTTTTATCATTTTTGAGGCTGATGGAACTTTCTAAGCAAAAATAAATGGATTGGTTTCCTTCATGTAAATAGCGAAGGAAGAGTAGGTATTTCTGATTTTAGAAATTATCCATTATTCATAATCTCATTATTGATAATTTGTTATTTAGGGTATAGCATTAGAACAAAAAAGCATCGTGATTCTTAAAATCACGATGCTTTTTCTATTTTTCCTCTATGTAAACATAACCTCAGCTAACTCTGCATCTCCCAGCTTATAAATTGGATTCTCTTTCCAATTATAATTAGTATTGGGTGTTTCAAAATCTTCTCCATATAAAGTTCTTAAATACTCCTGTGTATTATCAGGAACCTTTACTTTCATACCTTTGAAAATCACATTCTTTTAAACCTGAAAATGGAATTTCATAGTGATACACCTCATATCGAGTAGGATTTCCCCTAATGCATTTGTCATGAAAAATATTGTATCAGAAGATACTCTATCATCTTTCCTTATTATAGATAATAAAATCTACATTAAGATCCTTTTATAACTATAAGATAATTCAACTAAATTTTTATTGAAATAGAATTCTTTTTGTTCTGTTAAAACCATTATTAATAAGATGTTTTTCTATTACTTCAAATTCTTCAAAATTTGAAACTTGAACTCCAAAATCCATATCCAAATCATGGCTTATAAAATCATTTTTCTCGGTAGTACCCTAATAATGTTCCAAAAGTCAACCAAATATTATAATCCTTTCAAATCAGAACTATAAACTACATTCAGAATTTCCTCAAAGTTTTTCTTTTAACAAATTACTTCTTTTAGAATCTAATTCAATATTTAGCTTTCTCATTTAATTTTTATTAAAGGGAAGATTTTTAACCACATCTTTTCTTTATCACCTAAAAAAACTAGCTAAACTTCTCTTGAGCCATTGCAACATATTACTTCTCCTTTTTTATATACGCTACAAAAATCATCATGCTGTATTCTTTTTTTCTACTGGTGGAATTTCCATATAATCAGCACCATAAATTGCAGTTAAGAATATGATCATATTCTTTTGGAATATTATACATTCTATCTTCAAATTTACATTCAACTACTTCATCTAAAGCCTTAGCATCTATCTTTGTACTGTATTTTTTAGATTCCATCAGATAATCGATAAATTCACTTTTACTATCAATTGTAGAATAAGCATTAAGCTTTCTGTTCCAACTTCTTACACTAGTTAATCTAAACACTACTAATAATACATAACGAATGATATTCTTTAATACCCGCTTCTTTGTTTCTTATACCATACAAAGTATATACAGAAAGTCTACGATACATATCTAATTTTAGTAACTTCTTTGTTTATATCTTTATAGTTATCAAAAGGAAATACATCCACGCAGATCCCTAATTCTATATCATTTTTGTATATAATTGTTCTCATAGACAGTTCTACTATCATATACTCTATAAAACGGATAAGGATATCTAGAATCATTTTCCCATGAAACAACTTTATAAACACTATCATTATCCTCTAATATTGCTTGGTATAAACTATCATACTCATCTCTCTTTAATGCAATATCAACATCATCGTCCCAAGGAATAAACCCTTTGTGTCTTACTGCACCTAGTAAACTTCCATAAGCTAAAGAATAATTGATTCCTTTTTTCTGACAAATATTATGGATATAGTCCATAACGCCTAATTCTATCTCTTTAATTTCACTCGCATCTAATTTTTTGAAATTATCCCTGTCAGTACCTACTATAGAGTAGTTATATCCTGCCATTAAGAATAGAATAATACCTAATAATGAAATACCATAAAAATGTAGAACTTAAGAATAAATTAGATACTAAAAATTACCACCAATATCATAATCATTGATAATAAATCTTTATTAACTAAATCTTCTTTTTATCTTTAATTAGTCGTTTTTACCATTGATGTGAAAAATGATAATACAAATATTCCCATCGAGATAAATCCTGTAATTCCATTATAAAATAGAAATTTCTAAATATCCATTATGAGTAAGATAGTGTTCTCTTATTATATACTCATCTGGATTAGTCTTTTTACCTATTTCATACCAGTTCCCACCTGAGTAACCAAAAATAGGTTTTTTAGGTACGAAAGACGCTGTAGATTTCCAAATTGCGAACCTGTTATTAGAAATATTCTCTTCGCTTGTATCAGTTCTTTCTAAAGAAAGATTGTTATCTTTATTTATTAACTTTTTATCTTGAGCTTCTAACCTTTCTTTATTGTATTTTAAATACTGTTCACTAGTGAAATTAACAGCTTTATAACTGAATAATACAACTATAATTGCCATAACTACTTTTAACAGCGATTTAGCATTTCCTTTTTGATAAAACATCACTATTGAATAAATAACTGATGCTAAGAACATACAGATAAATGCTGTTCTTGAACCAGATAAAACAATATAAATAAAATTTAATACAATAGTTGATGAAGCTAAATATCTATAATTCTTCTTGAAACCACATATTTTTTTGACACTAAAAATATAATTACAATTAAAGAAACTAATGATAAAAAGTTTGGACTTGCTAAAATACCAAATAATCTAGACTCTACAAATCCTTGTCTAATATACAACCCTTTGTAGTCATGTACTCTGTAACCTTTCAATAATACAAATTGAATTAATGAAACTAATACTCCAAAAAGTGTTAAGTACAGTAACCGTATAGAAAAAGTAATTATATAATTTTTTTACCCTCTTCTCTAGTAATCCCTGTAAATATAGGGAATACGGTTAAGAAATAAATATAAAATATTAACGTGTTTTTTTAATATTTGTAGAATATCCATACGATATCACTAGAATGCTAGTAATTATATTAAAAGCAAAAACAGTAATAAATATTCTATTGTTTTTATTTTCAAATAAACTTTTTTTATGAATAAATTATACGTCGCTAAAAAGAATTCCAAGTAATGTCATTCCTCCCTGCAACAATTTTATTTGCTGATATAAATTGTAATGGCACTATTAAACCACACATACAATAAACAGCAACTATTAAAAATAAATGCCAGATTTATTTTTAAAATAATTTTTCTATTAGTTTTAACATACTCTAATTAATATCCTCTCTTCTCTATTATTTTTCTATATAGATTTCTATTCAATAATAAGGCTATGAATCCAATTTTTTTCTACCTTTTTGTAAATAATGAATCTTTTTAGTATATCCCTACTATGATTTTTCAAATACGATATTAACTTGTTTTTCTAATTTTTTTATCATTGTATTCCTTATCTAACAATAATCTATCCAACACATAGAAATATGCCCAATTCATTCTCATCTGAGCTACATCTTGTAATTCTGGATACTTTTTCTAAAATAATCTTTCTATTTTGTTCATAAGCTTCTATTACATTTAAAAACTTAGTTGAAAATTTTCTGAGTAGTAATGCTATTTTCTCTATGAACATAGTAGTATTTTTTTCATTTGTTGCTACCACTACATTGCATTTATCAAGAAGTTTTTATCATAATAAATGCATCTTCAGCAATTTTCCCAATTTCAAATTTCAAATCTGAAAAATAAACTCTTTTTATATAATTTATTAACAGCTGTAACTGATAATATCTTTGCTTCCATAACCATTTTAATGGCATCTTTAGAACTTAATTCCCATATTTTCTTATCAGTAACTTGTGCCTCAGGAACATTATTATAAACATCGTAATGTCCACACATAGATAAATCCGCGTTTGCATCTTTTTATATTATTCATCAATACTTCATACATATCTTCATCTATGTAATCATCACTATCTATAAAACCGATTAAATCAGATTTTGCTTCATTTATACCGGCATTCCTCGCATCTGATAAACCGCCATTTTTCTTATGAATAACCCTTATCCTATCATCTTTCTTAGCGAGTTCATCACAAAGTTGTCCACTATTATCAGTAGATCCATCATTAACTAAAATAATTTCTAAGTTTTTATATGTTTGATTTATTATTGAATCAACACAGCGCTCTAAGTATTGTTCTACATTGTATACCGGTACTATTACACTAATTTTTTCGTCCATAATATTCCCCTTTATACTTAAGATAACTATTTTCCATATCCGCTATTACCGAATCATGATGTGGAACTTGTTTTTCCTTTGGTGGAGGTGTCATATAATCACCAAATGCTGTTTTCAGATAAATATCATATCCCACGGGTATTGGCATTTTAGTATTTTCAAAATCTATAAAGATATTATCTTCAAATGCTTCAATCGGATATTTTTTCTTCATATATCCAGGACCTGTACAAAGTTCTGTTATTCCATCACTTTCCTCAAGCGTATATTTTGTCATTTCTTTCTCAGCTTTTTTCCAAATCTTATAACGTAATTTCCCAGGTGTTAAACCTAAAAGGATAGTACTACCCCATTTCATAATTGCACCATGTTTTTCTGGGATAGTTTGAGCACAGAATAGTGAGTAAATCAATGCCCAACGAACTTGTTTTTTTCTATCCGCTTCATTTTTAGGATAGTAATCCAAAGGAATAACATCTAATGCCAAACCATGTGGCATATCTAGATCTTGTTGATAAGGTTTTATACAAGTTGTTTCTTTATCGCGAATTGTAATAAATAAGTTTCTATCAACAAAGTTGCTATCACTTTTTGATAAGAAATATTGTTCTTTTGCATATTTTCTCCAAAGTTCTGGAAGTTTCTCATAGTCTTTTCTAGGCATGAAAAAATCTAAGTCATCATCCCAAGGGATAAATCCTTTATTTCTTAGACCGCCGATAGCTCCACCACCACAAAGATAACAAAGTAAGTTATGTTCTTTACAAAATTCTACAAAATATTCAGCCATCTCTAAGCTCTTATTTTGTATTTCTTTTAAACTACTCACCTACTACCTCCTCGACTATTTCCCTGAAGTTTTCAATAATAATAGCTACATCTTCATCACTAAGTCTAGTGTGTAGAGGTAATGTTATTTCTTTTACATAGTAATTATATGCATTAGGATAGTTTTCAATGTCAAATCCTAAGTTTTTATACGCAGTTAATAATGGTAATGGCTTATAGTGAACATTACAGCTAATTCCTCGCTCTGCCATTTTTACAATTATTTCACCACGTTGTTCAAATGTAGCACCTTCAACATGAGTTATATACAGGTGTCCACAAGATTTATAGTCTTCTGGACTGTGACTTAGAGCTGTAATTCTAGTTCCTTCAAATCCTTTATTATACTGACTAATAATGTTATCACGACGTTCTAAAAGTTTAGGATAACGGTCTAATTGAACTAATCCTAAAGATGCTGCGATATCAGTTAAGTTGCATTTATATCCAGGAATAACAATATCATATTCCCAAGACCCTGCTTTTGTTTTAGCTAGAGCATCTTTTGTTTGACCGTGTAAAGAATATATTTGATATTCTCTATATAACTCTTCATTATCAAAGTTTTTATTTTCTTTCCAAGTCACGCTTCCACCTTCAGCAGTAGTGAAGTTTTTCACAGCGTGGAATGAGAATGTAGTAAAGTCAGCTACAGAACCAATTTTCTTACCTTTATAAGTACTTCCTAAAGCATGCGCTCCATCAGCTACAACAGCTACTCTACCAAGTTTTTCTTGATATTCGCTATTAGATTTGAATAAGTGTTTCTTACTTTCAACAACTTCAAAAATCCTGTCATAATCACATGGAATACCTGCTAAGTCAACAGGAATAACAGCTTTAGTATTCTCAGTAATCGCATCAGCTAAAGCATCATAATCCATCTCGTGACTATCTTCAGCTATATCAACGATAACAGCCTTCGCTCCAACATGGTAAATCACACTACAAGAAGCTGTGTAAGTCATCGCAGGAACGATAACCTCATCACCTTCACCAATACCTAGAACACGTAATGTTAATTCTAACGCTGCAGTTGCAGAATTTAGACAAACAGTTTTCGGTGTGTCCGTAAATTCTGATAGTCTTCTTTCTAATTCTTTTGTCTTAGGTCCAGTTGTAATCCAACCTGATTTTAAAGTATCTATTACTTCATTTATTTCTTCTTCACTAATATCTGGTGGAGAAAATGGTATATTATATTTTTTCATCTCAAACTCCTAATTATTTGTTTCTACTCTTTCTAATAAAAAAACACAAGAGACTAATAATGTGGAAGGCCTCTTGTGTTTCTTGATCGAATTATCTATTATTATACAATACTGTCTATTTTAATCAATTAAAAAGCCTTAACCAATTTTATTATATATTATTTAACAACCGCTAAAGCAGTTCTTATCATTATTTTAATATCATTTATAACACTGAATTCTTCAATGTACTTTAAGTTATATTTCATCTTATCTGGAAGAATTTCCTCCACATAAATTTCATCTACGCTTCTTCCGCTTCCTTTGAATTTTTCAATAACTTCGTCTTCATCTTTGTATTCAATACTCGCTGGAGAAGTTATTCCTGCAGGAAGAAGTAATGTTGCATTCATTTCATCAGTGTATTTATCTACATATTTCGCTACTTCAGGTCTTACTCCTACAAAACTCATATCACCTAGTAGGACATTAATAAGCTGCGGAAGTTCGTCAAGGCGAAGTTTGCGAAGCTTATGTCCTACCTTACTAATACGAGGATCATTTTGCTGAGTAACAGCGGCACCAAGCTTATCCGCATCCTTAACCATAGTTCTAAACTTAAAGATTCTAAAAGTTCTGCCATATGTAGTTATACGCTCTTGCCTATAAAAGACAGGCCCTTCACTATCAAGTTTTATCCAGATAGCTATTCCTAAAATTATTGGCGATAAAGGAATAAGCAAAATTAATGCCAGCACCTTATCAAAAAGTAATTTCAGGAATAACGATATCTTCTTCTTTTCTATCGAAGCTCTATACTTTTTTACCGCTTCTGTTTCAAATCTATTATCAATGTTCATCTTTCACCTTACTTATTTAACTGAATATTTATAAACAGTTTTTTTCAAATTTATTCCATCCCTTTATTATAACATATTTCTAGATATAACAGAAGAAAACTCGGTAAAAAGACAACCAAATTAGGTTGTCTTAATGTTTATTTTTCTTTATTATTACATTGATTAACCACGCTAGAAAAAAATACTAACGATTAAAAACTGAAGTTGTGAAAAATAATATCATTTAATCTAGATGTCGCAAAATACTTTCCAAATATTGATATCACCAATCCATGAATCATATATAACTCAAATGATATTTTACCTAAAAACAATAAGTACTTGTTGGTGAAATCTATTTTTCCTTACTATCAGAACAAAGAAAAATTGTGAAGATAACATTATCTAGATTAGCAGCAATAGCATAACTATAATTATCTACTAAGTGAAATTTCTGTAAGATAAAACTATATTGATGAGAAACAAATAATAATACCGTTGCTGATACTAAAGGGATAAAATAATAATTATTTAATAACCTATCTATGTTTTCTTTATTTTTAGCCCATACTAATCCTAAAAATAAATGGTAAACTACTATTATACCACCAAAATCCATATCCTAGTTTTATAGCTAGAACAATATAGAAAATAATTAACACTGTATTCACTAATATCGCAATTGTTTTTATTACTAAAACACTCTAAAATGATATATAGAAAAATATATACATTAAAAATAATGATATCAACAAACCAACCATTATATATTACTGTGCTTCCTTTCTTAAATAAATCAATAAAGAATGAGTTTGATAGCTCTTGACCATTTATTTTTTTCTATAGATTAAATATATAGTAGAAATAAATATGAATGGAATTAAAATTTTAGATAATCTTTTTAACTAAAAAAATTATCTAGATAGTTTTTCTTTTCTTTCATTCTGTACATATAGACCATACCCCGATAAAAAAAGAAAAAACTGATACTATATACGTTCCCATATAGCCAAAATTTGAAAAATTCTTCTCCTGTAGTTATCCATTGTGATAAATGATGAAACACTATTCCTAAAGCTAAAAAAACCTTTTAATCCTGTTGTAGATTTTTACACCTAGATAATCATTATTGACTGGTAATAAATATACAAATATTGAAATTATCAACAATATAAAAATATCCATAACTTCTCCTTTAATTTCCCATGATATTTAAATTGTATCATACATTTTAAATGAGGTACAATTTAAAGTATATATTTACTACTCTCTGTAAATAATCTAGTATACTAATCTCAATTAAAAATTATAAAACTCACCAGTTGAAAAAAGCTTTAGCTCACCTAACCAGTGAACTAAAGCTCTTATTATATTAATTCTTTTTATAATATCTTTCTGATTCTGAATAAATCACAGTTGATAATCTATTTACCTGGAACCCAAGCTCCATCATTTCCTACGTAGTAACGACCGTTATCTACTCTGCTGTTTGTTACCATTCTTCCATCTGATCCTAGCCAGTAGTTTCCTGCCCATGCATTTCTTACTGCTGAATTGTTTTTATAGAAATACCAAGATCCGCCTTCTTTTTGCCATCCTGATTTATTTCCGTAACCTTTTATCCATGCTCCGTCATTTCCTACGTAGTAACGATTGTTATCTACCCAGCTGTTTGTTACCATTCTTCCATCTGATCCTAGCCAGTAATTTCCTGCCCATGCGTTTCTTACTGCTGAGTTATTTTTATAGAAATACCAAGATCCGCCTTCTTTTTGCCATCCTGATTTATTTCCGTAGCCTTTTATCCATGCTCCGTCATTTCCTACGTAGTAACGATTGTTATCTACCCAGCTATTTGTTACCATTCTTCCGTCTGATCCTAGCCAGTAGTTTCCTGCCCACGCATTTCTTACTGCTGAATTATTTTTATAATAGTACCAAGATCCACCTTCTTTTTGCCATCCTGATTTATTTCCGTAGCCTTTTATCCATGCTCCGTCACTTCCTACGTAGTAACGATTGTTGTCAACCCAGCTATTTGTTACCATTCTTCCATCTGATCCTAGCCAGTAGTTTCCTGCCCACGCATTTCTTACTGCTGAACCATTTTTATAGTAGTACCAAGATCCACCGTTTTTTACCCAACCATTTTGAACATGTTGAGCGTGTTGAGCACGTGGTTTATATTGTCCATTTGATTTACTAATTTCACATGCTATTCCATCACCATCTCTATCTAGATGTCTTGAATAACCATCTTGACCTACTCTTATATCTCCATACCCTTGGTTCCACGCTTCTTTGCAACTATGAAATGTAACTGCTTGTGCTTGCGGGCTTGCTACTTCTCCTATACCTGCTACTAATGACGCAACCGCCACAATACTTAATAATCTTCTTTTTTTGTTCATTAATACTCTCTCCTTTATTTTATTATATTGATATAATACTATATATTGTATCCATTTTCAAATATAATCATAAAGGAAATCTCAAGTAAGCAATATCTATTTCCCAAAATCTACATTATCTATATAATAAAAACTCGAATCTAGCTTATCCTAGACTCGAGTTCTATTATTATTTAATTTATATATTCAAAAGAAAAGATGCCTTTTTCCGATATATTAATTAACTCAGCATTTTTGACCTTATCTACTTTATATTAAAAGTTTTTTCAGTACAATACTAAATGTAGTTAAATTGTGTAGTAACGCTAGTAAGTTAGATGGTAATACGTTTATTAACCCTAAGAATATTAATGAACTATTAATCGATACCGTACTTTTAACGTTATTACTCATCTGCGAACGTAGTTTTTTTGAAACATCCGATAACAGTAATAATGAGTTAAGTGAATCTGATTTTAGGACGACATCACTAATTTGTTTCGAAAGATCAGCACTCTCACTCATAACGATACTTACATCACTTTCTGATAATGCTGCTGAATCGTTTAGACCGTCACCTATCATTAGAACTCGACGTCCTTTTTCTTTTTCACTCTTAATGTACTCAAATTTTGTAACTGGAGTCATACTTGTATGTACTTCATCGAAAGTTACATCATTTAAGATTTTCTTCGTTCTTACTTCATTATCCCCTGTTAACAAGACAACTTTTTTACCGTTATTTCTAAGTTCAGTTAATACCTCATTCGCTTCATCTCTTAGTGGTATATCTACACAGAAAATTGAAATTAGTTGTCCTTTATACCCTAAGAATAATAAATTATACTGTTCTTGTTTTTCAGCAATTATTTGTTTTTGTTCGGCTGTAACAACTACATTTTCATCTTTTAGTAATTGTCTACTTCCGATAACAACTTTTTCTCCATCAATATGAGAAACTATACCTTTTGATGCGATGTGGTATAACTCCGTATGCATTTCTTCATGCTCAATTCCATCTTCTTCAGCCTTACTCACAACAGCACTAGCAATAGGATGATAAATATGTTCTTCTAAACACGCTCCAATTTTTAGTACCTCTTCATAAGAATATCCATAAAATGGTAGCACTTCTTGAATATATGGTTTAGACACCGTTATTGTTCCTGTTTTATCAAAAACAAATGTATCGATATCCTCATATTTATCAAGAGTTACAGAGTTTTTAACTACGATTTTTTTTTATCGATTAAGTTTTTAATTGTAGTTAGATACGCCACCGGTGTTGATAATTTCAATGCACATGAATAATCAACTAATAGGAACGAAATTGCCTTAGCGAATGATCTAGTAAATAAATACGTAAGTCCCATCGCTAAGAAATTGTATTTTACAATGCTATCAGCTAGTTTTATATATTTGTAGTGATACGCATCTTCTCTACTTTCAGAATCTTTCATCAATTGGATAAGATGATGAATACGACCATTAACTTGTGGATTTTCGACTTTAATCTTAACTTCACCGTTAACAACTATCGTATTAGAATAAACTTTATCTCCGATATTTTTGACAATTGGGAAACTTTCTCCTGTTAACGAACTTTCATCAACACTAGCACCCTCAGTCATCACGATACCATCGAATAAAATTTCATTTCCTTCTGAAACTAGAATTACATCATCTTTTCTAACTTCTGAACAAGTTACTTTTCTATTTCCTTCTTCTTCAACAAGCCAGACTTCTTTATCCATAGAAGTTAAACTTTGTTCAAGAACTTTTACAGATTTTTTCTCAGACCAATTGTTAAGTGACTCCCCTAGTTCTAAAATAAACATAATAGAACTTGCTGTATCTCTCGCACCTGTCGCTAATGATACAAGAATCGCCGCAGAATCGAGTGTTTCCATAGTAACTTGCTTACGTGCTAGTAGTTTTAATGTGTCTTTCAAATATCCTGAAGCTTTCCACCATGTATGAATCGCTCTTAGTGGGAGCGGTACGAATAATTTCGACATTGCACGCCAAAACAGAGCATCCATTATTATTGAATAAGGACTTTCCTCAGCTTTAGCTACCGGATTCTCATAACAATTTTTTACTTTTTCTTTATCAACTAGTTTAAAGAATTCTTGTAAACAACTGCTGCGATCTTCTTTAAAAATAACAACAAAAGTGTACTCATCTTGATAAAAGTCCACTTTTTGTATATTTTCGATTTTGGCTGCTTGTTTTTTAAAATATACTTTTACATCTGGTGTTAAGCGAAAATCAGCTCTAACCCTCGCTCGGGCACTTGACAGATGCAGTATTTTAAAATCCATCTTATTTTGCCTCTAATTCTTGAAGATTGCTTTCTCTTTTTTCTTTTTCATATAAATCTTTAGCATCTGCCACTACATCATCAGCATGTTGCTTGATGTTTGATACAGTTCCTTCTACCCCATCTTTTGCTTTATATAATTTTGATAAAACAACTGAGTAACCTTTCTTAGCATCTTTACTTGCTAAAAGTTTAAGACCGAAAGTTCCGAATGCTACTCCTCCTGCAAATACCCCTGGTGTTTTAAGCGCTGCTTTAGCAACTTTTAACGCTTTAATTGACATATTCAATTCCTCCTTATAAATACATTATTATAATTCAATTATATCACTTTTGCTAATTATATGTAAATCTAAAAGATATCAAGCTTTCATCTGTCATTTTTAATATTTTATCAATGTTTTGACTCTGAAATATTTTTACTTTTCCTTAAACTTGTATAGTCAAAAATTAATGTTTTTATTTTTCTTACTGATAATTTTACAATCCTTGTTTTTACAGTATTTAGGTAGATATTTATTTTTTCTTTAGAAAAAAATTAACTCTAAAATTATATGTTTTCTAACATTCCTACGCGCAACTTAACTCACCATGGTAATTTTTCTTCTCTATACTGTAGTAAACATAGTTGTTTATCAATATAAAACATATAATTATTATTTATATTTTTCTGTCTTTTTCAACATTAGAAATTCAGTTCTCTCACTACATATTTGTGTTAGAAATGTTTTTAATCAATCGATAGGCTATTTATGTTATAATAACTATGTTAAAGAATGAGGTTAATTCGGCAAATCGATTTCTCTGAAATTGCGATTTTCGAGCAACACCCTCTAAGATTGGAAAAATAAACTATACCTATAATAAGGAGAAACTTATGATTTATATTATTGGACTTGGACCAAATGATAGTTCAAATATTAAAGAAAATATTAAACAACTTTTACTAGAAAATACTAATGCTAAGGTTATAGCGCGTACTAAAGAGCATCCTGCGATTTCTTTCTTAGAAGATAATAACATCGAATTTGAAACTTGCGATAGATTTTATACAGAAAGCGAAAACTTCGAGAATACTTATAACGGTATCGCGAATTATATTCTTGAAGTTGCTGAAAATAATGATGTAATGTATCTTGTTCCTGGGCATCCGATGGTTGCAGAGTTAACTACTCAACTTCTAATAAATAGTGGAAAAGATGTAAAAATCGTTGGTGGAGAAAGCTTTTTAGATTCTTGCTTCAATGCGGCACAATTCGATCCCGTAGAAGGATTCTCTCTTGTAGATGCTACTGCATTAGAAACTCTAAGACAGGTTAACCCCCTGCAACATCTGCTTATAACACAATGTTATGACGATTTGACTGCAGCAAATGTATCAGATGAGCTTATGTCTTTCTATCCTTACGACCATGAAGTTAAAATTATCGAGCAAGCTGGTGCTGAAGATGAAAAAATTTACACAGCCCCTCTACATGAACTTTCTGCTGCGGTTGGTGAAGAAGTGAATAACCTACGTGCTTTATATATTGCACCATTAAAAGATGGTCTTAGCTTTAATATTAAAGATTACACTAAAGATTTCGATGAAAATGATGACACTACAGAAACTGATTTAGTAGAAAAACTAGAAAAACTTGTCGCAGGTCTTAAAGATAACCTTGATAGAGAAGAAGACTATACAAGTGATAATTCGAAATTACTAGCTGAAATTATCAATACGTCACTTGATTTTACAATTGCAAGTGATAACTACTACGAACTTAATGACATTCTTTCTGAAATGAAAGCAGACAGACAAAAATAATTTTATAATAAGGACATTAATATGGATAAGGTATTAGCTTTTAGCAAAAAATTATTAAAAGAAGTTATAGATAAAAACTCAATCGTCGTTGATGCTACTGCTGGCAATGGAAATGATACGCTGTTTCTAGCGAAAACTTCAGCGAAAAAAGTCTATGCATTTGACATCCAACAATTGGCAATTGAAAACACAACAAACCTTATTAAAGAAGCAGAACTAACTGATAAATGTGAGATTATCCTTGATTCTCACTTAGACTTTGATAAATATATAGATGGAAAGATTCGTGCTGTTGTCTTTAATCTAGGATATCTACCAAATGCTGATCATGAGATTACAACACTTGCTGAGACTACACTTGCGACTATTAAGAAATTTTTACTACATCTAGAAGTTGGTGGCAGAATCATCATCGTTGTATACTGGGGTCATGAGAATGGCAAGGTAGAAAAAGAAGCATTGTTAAACGAACTTCAAAACCTTGACCAAAAAGAAGCTGAAGTGTTAATTTATCAATTCATAAATCAGAAAAACAATGCGCCATTTATTATTGCAATTGAAAAAAGAAAGGAAATCTCATGCGAGAAATAGAAATAGAATTTAAAAACTTACTGACTAAAGATCAATACGATGCATTATATAAGAAATACTACCTAAATAATTCTGAAGAAATAATTAACAAAAATTTCTATTATGATGATGCAGATGAAAGTTTTAAAAAAATCGGAGCTGCACTAAGAATTCGATATACTAACAAAAAAACAGAGATGACTCTGAAAATAAAAGGTAAAACTCAAAATGTTGAAGTAAATGTACCACTTGATGAAAGATATCCAAAAGAACCAACGGTACTACCAATTTTACCAAATGAAATTATAGCCGAACTAGAGCGAATGAACGTGAAAAATTAAAAACTCCGATGCTAATACAAAAAATAGAAACATTAAGACATGAAGTAACTTTAGAAGAGGGATTGCTAGTTCTTGATAAAACAACATTTATCAACGAAATTGTCGATTATGAACTAGAATTCGAGACTAAAGATTACGAAACAGGACTAGCTGCATTTGAGAAACTATTAGAAGAAAATAATATTGATAAAAGTCCAGCAAAACCAAAAATAGCAAGAGCTGTCGAATATTCGAAGCGTTAAACAAAATAAAAATTAATAGAATCAATCATAATTTAAGTTATGATCAAAAGCACTATGAATATTTCTATATTACTAAGCTATTAAATTAAAGAATTATAAAATTAAATATAACCTCCCTTACATAAATTATTCAAAACAATAACTTTTGAGTAAATTCATATGGGAGGTTTTTATTATAACTTATTATGGGGATGAGGGGCGCTTACACCCTAATCTCAAAATGGAAATTTTGATCCTTTTTCATTTTGAATTTATTTTTCCGGAGCTCAAAATGGAAATTTTGACCATTTTTCCATTTTGAATTGATTTTTAACCTCAAAATGGAAATTTTGACCATTTTTCCATTTTGGATTGATTTTTTGACCTCAAAATGGAAATTTTTCCTGTTTTTCCCATTTTGGATTGATTTTTATGACCTCAAAATGGAAATTTTGACCATTTTTTCCATTTTTGAATTGAAATTTTTGATCTCAAAATGGAAATTTTTGACTGTTTTTCCATTTTTGAATTACTTTTCTGGTCTCAAAATGGAAATTTTGACTGTTTTTCCATTTTGAATTACTATTCTGACCTCAAAATGGAAATTTTTGACCGTTTTTCCATTTTGGATTACTTTTTCTAACCTCAAAATGGAAATTTTGACTGTTTTTCCATTTTGAATTGAATTTTTGACCTCAAAATGGAAATTTTGACTGTTTTTCCATTTTTGAATATGTTATAATTATTAAAAATATATTAAAAGTAGGTGATTTATATGAATAAGTATTATCCTCTAGAAAAAAATTATTTCATATGAATTTAGATATAGAAAATGAATATAACAATAGAATGCATTCTCCTTCTAGTTCTGTTACTTCGCTTAAAAATCAATCCCTTTATTAAAGGGGTAAGAAAACTAGAAGAGTATCCATTATTTATATATAACTCTGCAGAATTGATCTTAATTCTAGAGAAAATTTACACAAATAGTGCTGAGATTACTGCGAAACAAAGTATGCTTCCAGAAGCTGCACAAGAAAAATTCTTTAATTTGTTGCTTATCAACGAACTTCAAAGCACTAATGAAATCGAAAGTATTCATAGTTCTAAAAAAGAGATTAGCGAAGCACTTTCTAAAAGAGATAGCACTTCTCCTAACTTTAAACGTTTTGCTGGTATGGCTTCACTATATTCTTACCTCAACAAAGAAGTCCAAATACTTGAACCTAAAGATTTCAGAAAAATTTATGATGTTCTCGTTGGGGATGAGGTTTCTACAGAAAATATTTTAGATGGAGAAGTTTTTAGAAAAGGAAGCGTAAGTGTCTATGCTGGGAATGATATCATTCACCATGGTTTAGCAACTGAAGATGATATCAACAACGGACTGGCTGATTTAATTAGATTTATGAATTATGACAACTTACCAAAACTATATAAAATTTTTATTGGACACTATTATTTTGAATACATTCATCCATTTTATGATGGAAATGGTCGTGTAGGTAGATACTTACTCGCCAAATCCCTTACGAGTTTAGTAGATATATTTACGGCAATTACTCTTTCATACAGTATTAATAGAAATAAAAATAAATACTATAAGAGTTTTGAGAAAACATCACACCCTTTAAACAAAGGTGATATGACTCTATTTGTTAAAAGAGAACTTAGAGCTTTTGGTTTCAGGTCAAGAACATATATTATCTTTCCTAACCGAAAATATCGAAAAAATGTTCACAGCAAGAAACTATATTAACGATAATATCGCTGACGATACACTTAAAAATATACTATTCTTACTTCTACAAAGTCATTTATTTAGTGCTAAAGATGCTTTAATAAGTCATACAGAGGTTTCTAATATTTTAGAAATTTCTACAAAAAAACTCTAAATAAATATTTAGAAGATAATGAAGACAAGATTACAGTAATTAAGAAGAAACCAAAAAAATATACGCTTAGTGATGACTTTTTAGCTAAGATATTTGAATAACAAAAAAATCTGAGAAACTATGAATCACTTTTGATTCACTTCCCAGATTTTTTATTTTTATATGCAAGTACACCTGCACTGAATTTTTGCTTTTTTGTATATACAACAATCCAGCCAACGAGTTATTGTTTAGTGTGTGTATATACATGATATCGAGGACAAGTTGTTTTTCTTCCTACAAAAACCCCTAGTCTTTTTTAAACTTAACTCCGTTATTTTTTAGCTTTTGGATAACTGTAGCACCTATGCCACCTAGCTTTTTCAGCTCTTTTTCTGTATAAGATTCAATAATATCTTTATTATACAATTCAGCACCAATAAACTTGTTTAATTGTCTTTCCATACCAGCGAAAATTGGATCTTCTTTCATCATTTCCTTGGAAATATTCAGACGACCTTCCACTATCAGAATTACTCTTTTTTCTATTTCTTCTTTATAGAATTTTTCTAACAATTCATAATGGTATTTACTAGTAAGGTAATCTTTAGCTATATTAGCTGCGAAATGCATTTCGAATACTTCGGGTTTTTGCAAATCTTTTTCATCTTGCAGAGTTCCCTCTATAAAGCTTTCAACTTTTTCAAAACCACCTTTAAAGATAATACCAGTGTATTTATTAAATTCTTTAAGCTTCGTCATATAATAATGAGCTTCATCAAGTTTACCTTGATTTATACTAAAGACACTTAATAATAATAGTGTAGGTTCTGATTCTAAATAATCGAAACATTTAATATGATTTCTCATCAAGTCATCTCTATTTAGGTGGACATAAACATGTGTTAGTTTATCTGTAACCTCTGAAAAATCAGACGGACTAGCTTTTAACAAAAGTTCATACAATTTCGCAGCTTCTTCGTACATACCTGCTTTAACATAATAACCTGCAAGTGCATCCGCTAATATCATCTCTTCGGTATCTTCATCACTTTCTGAATATAAAATATCCTCTCCAAGCTCAATAGCCATCTCTATACCACTATGATTTCCTCATACAGTTCTCGTAAGGCATTAACCTTATTAAAAAAACTCATATCACTATCGGCAATCGCATCGACAATATCACCAAGAGGTCCATCTACATCATAACCCTCTTCCACCATATTATAAATATGTTCAAAAACCTCGATAGCATCTTCTTTATTAGAAAAATTCTTCCCTTCAGTTTCTATAAATTCTTTAAGTAATAATTCAAATTTTTTATCACGTTTTACCATAAGTCATCCTCCATTAGCTCCATCTGGATATCAAACTCACTATCATCAGCAAACATTACACCATTCATATGTAAGTTTCTGATTGTTCCCTTACCTAAACCTTTTATTTTTAAAAACTCAACCTTAGTAGTCTCTAAGAAATCTTCTTTGGTTAGTAAAAAGTTCTCATGCATAATTTTTAATTCTGTATCTCGAATAGCCATAAACGATCTATCTCGTTTCATATCAGCAACTGTTATTTCCTTACGATTCGCATATTTATCCAAATCATCACCAATAACATATTCACTTTCCCTAACATGTATAAAGAAGTCAAAATAATATTCTTTACTTAAAAATAATCAAACTTCATAACGGTATTAAGAGCTTCTAAATATTTACAATCATTATCGGTGCTAAACTTAATTAACTTAGGATTAGCTATTCTATCTAAAAACATCAGAAATATATTTATTCTTTTTAATCAACTTTTTGTAAAACGCGACTGCCTCTCTCTCTTCACCTTGCATCAAATAGTAAAAACTTTTGATAATAAAATAACCTCATCATCATTTTTACCATGTTTTATTCGCAAGTTTATAGTAACGATTAATCTCTGTAAAAATCATTTTAGTATAAGACTAGCTACTACAAAATTGTGATACATCGGCATTATAATATCATGTCCATATCTAGAACCATATAAGCTGGCATATAAGCACCGACAACTTTATTGTATAACTTATTTCCTAAATAAAATTCCGCAAGATGATGACAAACTCTTAAATGGAAATAATTAATTGGAAATGACATACCCTCAACAAAACCTTCTTCAAAATTGTAAGCTTCATCTCTTAATCGTATTAATCTTAATTCTGTTTCATATTCCGTACAATCTTTACTAACTATTTCCCAAACTCTAGCATCCACATTATATTTAGACACAACGATAGCTTTATTAACATTAGCGGCGTATTTTGGATTATCAAAATTCTCAATAAATTCCTCAAAAAGCCTCATAGATTCATTAAAATTACACTCTGTCTTTTTAGAAGAGAATTGTATTTCATTATAACCTTGACTAAGATCAAAATCTCTATACGAACTATTTCTTATTCCTGCGTACCCTTTTCTATCAACAGGAAACTTTTATAATTTTTATTATTCATTACTTCTCCCCTTTTATTTTTCTAGTAAATCTATAAAATTTACAGCAATTTTTACAATCAGCTTATATGTTAAAAATTTTTTTATAAAATTCATTACCCTTCAACTTTATTCTACATCAAATTACAATATAATACAAACTTAAGACTACCAAATAATCATGTACTAAGAATATAAAAATTTAAAATAATTAACATAAACTAAAAATTTTTATCAGTTGATTAACTTATAAATTAACATACAAAAAAAGCCAATTGAACTAGACCTTCAATTGGCTTTCGTGATAAATTTGATAGACATCATTCACTTCTTATAGTCTATCCTATATTTTTAGCTATTAACTCAGCATAAATCATCTTCACTTATGTCTAATATAAATTGATACCTTGCCCGAAAGGAGGTGGTTGCATGTACGATATAATCGTCCAAATTCTTGTTAGTTTATTATCAGAATACTAATCCTAATATATAGTGTTATCCTCTTAATTTATATCAACTTACTTTTAGACACAGCTCATAAATTCCACACTATACGTGATTTTTCACCACTAATCTGATTAAAATCAAAGTTAGGAGCTTATATTAAAAGTATTAATACTTCCTATTCACTTGTATATACTTTATCATATCTTTTTCAGCTCATGTCAAATATTTTTTCATTTAAAAATCACTGTATTGACAACCACCTTTTTCATTCTTTGTTTACATAAACTTAAAAATATAATTTTAATCTTAACACCAATAGGAAAACCTTTTCTAATAGAACTTCTAATGTTATAATAAGGGTAGGCTACTAGCTCCAAAAGGAGGTGATGAGATGAAGATAGACATTACCCAAATCCTCGTGAATTTGTTATCAGGAGTTATACTTCTTTTAATAGAATACTATCTGCTAAAAGATAATCACGGGAAGAAGTAGCCATTTTAGCTCACGACGCATACTCGTCACTTTGTGTGTGAATATTAAATATTAATATAAAAAGCCAATTGAACTAGCACTTCAATTGGCTTTCGTGATGAAATTTGATAGACATTTCCCATTCACTTTCCTATATTCTATCATACACCTTCTCTTGTTGTCAATTAATTCGAAGAGCTTCACCTATATTCCCTTCCTATTTACATAATCTTAAAAATACAACTTTCATTATAATCATAAATAGAAAACCTTTTCCAATATAACTTTTGGTGCTATAATAAGGATAGGCTACTGCCCCAGAAGGGAGGTGTTGGTATGAATACTAGCATTTCGCAAATTCTTGTGAATCTATTATCCGGAGTAATTCTTCTAATAATAGAATATTATTTCCTAAAAGATAACAACGAGAAAAAGTAGCCGTTTTAGGACACGACGCATACTCGTCACTTTGTATGTGAATATTAAATATTAATATAAAAAGCCAATTGAAATAGCAGTTCAATTGGCTTTCGTGTTGGAATGTACTAGCATTTCACATTCACTTTATTACATTCTAACATACCTATGCTCTATTGTCAATTAATTCAGCGGGCTCCTCCTTCACTAAAACAACTCTTATTACTGTCCATTTTTAGCGTAATTAGCTTCTACTGCTTCCTTTGTTCTTCCCACCAAGATTTGTTTTCTTCATACCAACGAATAGTATCAGCTAGTCCTTGACAGAAGTTTGTGAACTTTGGCTTCCATCCTAACTCATCTCTTATTTTTGAAGCATCTATCGCATAACGCAGGTCATGTCCCGCTCGATCATTTACATGCTCATATGCATTCTTATCTTTACCCATTAGCTCTAAAATTAATTCAATAACAGTTTTGTTATCTTCTTCTCCATCAGCACCAATTAAATATGTTTCTCCTATTCTACCTTTTGTTAAGATAGTCCAAACTGCTGATGAATGATCTTCCGTATGAATCCAGTCTCTTACGTTCTTACCTTCACCATATAATTTTGGTTTGATTCCTGATAAGATATTAGTTATTTGTCTTGGGATAAATTTCTCAATATGTTGATATGGTCCGTAGTTATTTGAACAATTCGATATAGTTGCCTTTAGTCCAAATGAACGTACCCACGCTTTTACTAGTAAATCTGAACCTGCTTTTGTTGATGAGTATGGGCTTGATGGATTATAAGGTGTTTCAGCTGTGAACTTCTCTCCAACTCCTTCACCTTTTCCTGGTAAATCTTCACGTAAAGGAAGGTCTCCGTATACCTCATCTGTAGATACGTGATGATATCTAACATCATACTTACGACACGCTTCGATTAAAGCATATGTTCCAATAATATTCGTATGTAGAAATGGATACGGATCTTTTAAGGAATTATCATTATGAGATTCAGCTGCATAGTGAACTACAGCATCAGTCTTGCTGATTAGTTTATCTACTAGTTCTGCATCTGCAATATCTCCAACAACTAGCTCAAATCTATCCTCTGGGAGTATAGAAAGATTCTCTCTATTTCCCGCATAAGTCAATTCATCCAAGACAGTCACATGAATATCTGGATGATTATTTATAACATAATGTACAAAGTTAGAACCGATAAATCCAGCCCCGCCTGTTACTATAATATTTTTCATCTTTTCTACCTTTTCAAAATCATATAATACTAGCTTGCTGTTCCTTTATTCAGCAACATACTCTTTCTTACTCTTCCCCATACATAAAATCATTGCTCTTTTCAAACTCTTTGAATGTAGGAAGGTTTTTATCTTTCTCTGAAATAATAGCTTTTGATATATCAATCTGCCAATCAATTCCAAGGTCATTATCATCGAATGCAATTCCTACATCTGCTTCTGCATTATAATAATTATCACACTTATACATGAAGTTAACATTAGGTGTTAAAGTTGCAAAACCGTGAGCAAAACCCCTAGGAACTAAAAGTTGTCTTTTATTATGTTCTGAAAGGATAAAACTCTCCCACTGTCCATATGTAGGACTACCTTTTCTAAGATCCACAACAACATCTAATACTTCCCCAGTCACTACACGAATAAGCTTTGTTTGCGCAGCATTGCCTCTTTGGAAATGTAAACCACGAATAACACCAGCTTCAACTGATAATGAATGATTGTCCTGAACAAAATTAGAATCTATACCTAGTTTTTTATACTTCTCTTCTGAATAACTCTCCATAAAGAAACCCCGTTCATCTTCAAAAACATCTGGTTGTATTATTTTTACATCATTTAATTTTGTATCAAAAACCTGCATTCAAAACTACTCCTATTCAATGATTAGACAAATTCTTTTCCTCTTAATTATACTTTATTTAGTATTTTTCTAATGGAAATTATAGTAGATTTATTCATTAATCATACACTTAGAAAAAAATTTCAACAAATGCACCCTTTCTGCAACACTTTCAAAAAGAATTGTTTTTAAAATTTATATTTTTTATTAAGTAGTTCTCAAAAAAATTTTATTTTATCTATAATTTCTATAAAGTCTATGACTAAAAGTTATCATCCCTTAAACAGAATTCTTCATTTATTTTTATGATTATTAAAGTTATAACTTTTAATATTTGAAAATAGTCTTTTTCGTGATCCTCAAGATTTATAGGGTTTTTTTCCCATGAGAATATTTATTTCTTAATGCTGGCCCATTATCAAACAAGCGGTCGTTTAATAAAAAGTTCAAATACTCTTGTTCTTGTCTAGAAAACAACTTCGATTCACGAAATTATTTTTTTCCATTTAAAAATAAGTGAATCTAATACAGAGCTATTTTTATAATAATTAATACATATTACTTTTATTGTAATAAAAAAATCCTTTAATAATTCTAGTAATATCTTCTTCAAAACGTATGTATCCTTGTTCATTTTTATAGATGATATTTTTTCAATTAATGAAGTGATTAGAACTCTATTATAAGCTGGAAAATCAGATATCAGAACATTCTCATTAACTATTAATTCTTCAAAGTTAGAGTATGATGCTTTATTTTTCAATATACCCCAGCTGAGATTGATCTGAAAATAAATATTCCGAGATATTTAACAATTCTCGATCTTCTATATAACCATACTTTCTCTCGAAAAAGCTAGGTATATTCTCTATTAAAGGACTATTTCTAGAAATCTCCAGTAGTTCTCGATCTATTTCTCCATTTTCAATATAAACATTGAACTGACTTAATATAGAATCTATCTCTGAACATACTGTTCTTACTTTCTCCAAGAATGTAGAATTCTCTGATGGTATTGAAAGATTAAATCCTTCCATGCCAAACTCATTCCACAAATACTCTTCAAAAACCATTTAAATATATTCTCCAATCTCTTATCAAACTCTGAAAGAACCCTGACAGTACAACTTAATTTGCATTAAAGATAACATATTCTTAAAATTAAAAGCTAATCCTATGTTATATCTTTTAATTCCTTTTACACCTGCAAATTTTTCTAAAAATCCAAGTTCATATTCTTTAGATGGGAGAGTTAATCTATTATGATAATCTACATATTCAAATAAATATATAAAATTATTAAGTAATGTAGCATTATCTAAGTTGTCTTTACCCATAACCGACTATAAGTTACCTTATAATTTAATAAATCTTCATCAAAAAAACACGGATAGCTTCCTTAATATTAGAAAAACTAACTGTTAAATTATATAATAAGCCAGATTCACTAATACTATCTTTTTCAACAATCTCTGAGTATCTTCTTTTTGCCTTCAAGCGAATCTTATCAGAAATAGGAACTCTTTTCGACTTCGTGATTCATACAAAAGTTCGAGATAATTAGGATTAGCTCCTTTTTGAATTAATATAATTCTCAATTATAGTTAGCTGATCTTCTAATAATAGTGACTCGGGAATATAATACTTTATTTCTTTTTGCACCAAATAATGTTTTTATTAGAGCCCCCGCTGTTAGTTTTGAATGTTTCATATAATCGCTAATCTCATTATCAAAATATTTTACAATTGATTGGTGAATTAATAATAAATATATTGATACATTAAACTCATATAATATACTTGTAAATTCTTCATTCTTAACCTTTTCGTATACTTTTGAAACGTGAAAACAACCTCCAAAAAAATCCTCTTGATATTGCCTACTAATTTTTATTATAGAAAGATTTAATTTTTAAAATATCAAGACTATAAAAATACTTCGCAATAATCGGCATAAATTTACTAACTTTTTGATTTCAAATCACTATAATATCCATCTTCCCATGTATTTAATCTTCCCTGAGAATCAAAATAACAGAGAAATGTTATACAATTCAAGAATAGTATTTATATCATCATGACTATTATTTTCATCAAATAAATTAATTACCTCCTCAGCTTTTTCTAGATACCAACCTATACTCATATCATTATCACTATAATATTTAACTCCATTATACAAACAGCTCATCTATTTTACCTCTTATAAATTTTATTGCACTGTCTCACCTGTCTGATTAATTATATTAATTTCTTTTTCTACTATTTATTATTCTTGTCATTTCCTCTATTGCTAATTCATAAAATTCTTTATAGTTTAATTAACCCCTCTGCATCACTCTTACTTTTCTAGGATCTATGATTTCTACATTATAGATCTCACAACATAATTTTTATTTCTGGTTCTAGTTCTTCTTCCATACAATAAAAAAATATTTTTCGAAAATTGAAAGTGTCTTTCCTTGAAACTTAATTACCACCATAGATAAACTTCTACTAAATTAAAAACTTATCCATAATTATCAAACCTTCGATTTTTATGATTTGAAAAGTGATAACTGATGACTTGAATGTCATTTTCATGAATACAATAGTTAAAATAATAGTGAAAGTGATAGTTCAGGTGGAAATACCCTCCTCTTTCATAAAGGGGTACAGAATTTATTTTGTAATTTTACTTACTCTTGAATGCAATTAATCCAACAAACATCACCTTCTTTAAGTCAAAATTCGTAAAAGCTAAACCAAATTGCTTTTAGTTCGTTATACGAAAAAGTGGATGATTGTCCACAAAAATTTTGTTAATCTGAATCTAAATTAAAAATTATTTAAAGTATACTTAGGTTGTAATTCAGAAATTTTAACCTCATCAATTAGAAGTGTTTCGTTTATTCTTTTTCCAGGTTTTAACCAGTCACTATTCCATAACATCGTATTATCACCAGCAATTTTTTGAGAGTAAATTTTTATATACTTTTTGTTCTATCGGATCTAACTGAGAAATATTTTTGGATCCATATCTCTACTAAATCTGCATTAGGTAAATCGTCAAATTTTTAAGAATACTATTTATTATGATATCCACTTTGTTTTTATCGTCTACAATTTCAAAAAGTGTATGTAGAATAGCTACGCAACTTTTGAACAGTTCGAGGGTTTTTAACCATTATAGATGTAAGTATACTAATGAGTTGTTCATTATCTGATATTTGATTATTTTTGTGGATCTAGTATAGAAATTCTATTTTTCATAAAAATCATTCAACACTTTAACCAATTGACCACAGTTTGGATATTTATCACTAACATTTTTATTTCTATTAAATGTTTTTGAAGATTCAGTTTATAAAAACGCTTCTTTGTTAGGCTTAATTTATTGTCTATTCTTCTAAAAATTGTTATATTCTATCATAGCGGCATTTTTTGTATTCCAGTATAACTTATCTGGCTTAATCGCATCTAAAATAAGATCATCAGACAGAAAAGTCTTCTTTGAATTAATCTTTAAATTCAACTCTAAAAGAACTTCCGATAGTAATTTCATCAATCTCTCTGCCGTATCTTTCTTATTAGCAAATATTCTATAATCATCTCTATACCTTAAAATTTTGAACCCTGAGAGTGATTCTGAATTAGCCGAAGCTAATAGTCTAGTATCGGCATATCCTAACACAAGCTCTGCAATCAAATCCATTAATACAGTACCTTGTGGTATCCCATTTGTTTGGCGTCCTTGTAAGGATTGAATTTTATTATCAATTGTATTCCCTAGCCCTTCTTTCCTATTCTGCTTTGCCCATTCTTTCCCATGCAAAGCCCACGCTATTGTATGAGTATATATTGATGGATAGCAATCTGTTATGTCAGTATGAATACAATAGTTAAAATCTAAGGCGAGTTTTATATGAGCTTGTTCAAGATTTTCCCACCAGGATAGAATTTGTTCAGATGCATCATTCCTTGCAGATGTTGATTCTACAGGAATAGAAACACAGATAATCCTATCATCCTTTTGAAATTCGGAGAATCTAGTTTTAATTTGTTCCCAATTCTCCCTCTTAGTCAGAGTATTAATAAAATCAACATAAAGTACAGGATGGATTAATGTAAACGGTCGCCAAGAATATGCACCGTCCTTATTAGCCATTATTCTTAAATTTGCATCCATTATATCCTTTAGTAAAATAATGTTCAAATTAGGATTATCCTTTTTTTGTTTTTCAGAATACTGAATGTCTGAAAGCTTAGATTTGCCTATAATACTCTCTGCATTTCTAATAATAGCATCTAAATCAATATAATCTGGTAACGGAATATTACAATACGATTCAGATTTTAGGAAAAATGTTCTAGCTTCAATCTCAGTCATATCTAAAATGTATTTTCTGGGCATCTATCTATCCTCACTAAAAGTTTTCTTATGTTCTCCCATAAATTCAATCACCTCTTTCTTGAAAATGATTTTATCTTTTTCTTTTATTACTTCTGGTAAATAATCTTTAAAATAACTAAGTGGTGTACTCAAATCTGGACGTGGTACTTTTATACTTTGTTTTGAAGATCTTTCTATCCCCTCACTTGTTTTTACAGTGTAACTGACAACTAAAGTTGTTGGATCAATAAGATCATCTCTACTAGCTTTTTGACTTGAAGTTACTTTTTCACTATTTACATCCACTGCTGCAGCAAACGGTACTTGTGATGTTTCAGTTAAAGCAAAAGCTGTTAATGCAACAGTTATAGTTTTTTGCAATTTATTCATAATACACTTTTCTCCTAATGTTTCTATCATAATAATTGTTTTAATATTGTATATCAAATATCCCTTATCTGTCAAAAGAAAACATATTCATCCCTTTATATTAGTTTTTATAACATATTTGTAATAGGAAATTAATTTTAACATTTAAAAAAATATTTAATAGTTTATTATTGATAACGCATATAATTCCTCTGTATTATTTCAAAACATATTTATTAATGCACTTCTCTTTTTAATAAATAAGCTAATTTACTAAATATCTATAAAATACATCTGAAAAATGTTATAATAAACCTAGTAAATAGAAAGTAAGCCTAATATAGAGCCAATAAGTTTAGATTTAAAATAAAGATATTAGAACTTCTATAGATGACCTACTCAAAACAAAGAGTACCCGAACTAAAATTCACTTGAAAGATGCTCATAGCTATAACTGCTTGGGTGAAAGTAATATTCGAACATTTCCTCCTATAAACAGTGAATATGCATTATTCGACGAAACTGCCTTTTCACCCAAAGATATTGAATATCGTCTAACTTGATATACTTTCACATGGCGCTATATGTTCAGTTTCTCATAATTTTATAAAAGATGTATCGAAAATCTCTTTTAAATATATTTGATAAGTATAATATTAGCGTTTATGACTTTAATAATATTGATAATATTATTGATTTTTGATATCAAAAATTTTAAAATATAAAATAGAAAATAGAAAAATACCAATATCAATCCGTGTACTCAGAATAAAGTAGGAAATTCTATTAATTCCCTAGATAATCCAGAGAGGATATCAGACATTTATCACAATGGTTTGATATCACGAAAAAGAAAGCGTTATATTCGATGTGTCTAATTTATAAAGAACCTACCTTTTTCTTGATTATTTAATAATGATAACTACAACAAAAATAAATAGCTATAGTTTCGAAATAACGACAGAAGCTTTTTATTGAATAGCTATTCAAAATAAGAAACAATTAAGAGAACTTTTTAAAAATTTGGTACTTTAATATAAAAACTATCTACTATAGCTAATATAAAAAGTATCAAATTTATTATAATAATCAAAATTAATCATGTGAAAAACGTCTATAAAATTAAAACGATAGGGAAAAAGCTATACTACTTAATATAGCATAGCTTTCTCCTGATTTTATAAATCAACCGAATTTGACAAAGAACCAGAAAAATCAGTCTGATTCTTTGATAACAAAATATTAATCTATTGATTCTATAGATACTGTTTACTTCGCATCTACTTCCATTACGTAATATAGTAACTATTTATTTTTCTTTCAAAATGTATTTCCACAGTTTCTCTATATCATCATATTTTGCAGTAGCTTTTGTTCCTCCTACACGTGTGCACACTTTTCCAGCTTTTATTGAATACGTCTTAACATCTTCCTCCAGATATAGCGGTACATTTTCATATTCTAAGCATTCTATTATTTGTAATACTTTCCCTCTAATGCATACTTCTTTAAATTGTATCGCTTCTCTTATATGCCCTTTCCCAAATTTTTAAGATACCTATGGCATTATTGAATTGATCCTCATCAATTTTTTCATCCTTAGATACTCCCACAATGTTTTTATCATCATCTATACCAAAAATTAAATATGACTTTCTACCCGAAGTATTGTTAATTAAAGAAATTAACTCTTCTACAACTTTTGCCACTTTTCCACTATATTTCACCTTGAAATCAAAAATAATCCTGTTCAGCAGTCTCTTTTAATAAACTTTCTATGATTTCTATATATTCTAAATCTCGGAACTATACTTACCTCTCCCTGTATCTATAATTTCTTTTATTAACTCACTAAAAATCTTGCTTCTTCAATAGAAAATCCCTGCTCCTTGAATTTAGAATTTCCTTGTGTGGTAAACCGTTATTTTTATTTCTTTTACCTCTATTTTAAATTCCCACTGAGCCCCATTATTTTGTTTTTCTTCTAAATCATAGTCATAACTAATATTAGTTATATTATTTTTATTAATTCAATTATTTCATTTTTATCATATATCAATAGTTCTCCTTAATAATTTTATTTTTACTTTATTTACTTATATTATATAATTATATCAAAATAGGTTTTAATATACAATAAAAATTCATAAAATTTAAACACTATTAATTTATTGGCTAATTATCTAAAATCCTCTAAACACACCGAATTCAATACAACCTAACTAAGGCACCTACTTTAGCATCTCCTTCATCTCTCTAATATTAACAGTCTTTAGTAAGAATATCATTCCTAGATAACTTATACCTCCTACTGCAAGGTAGATTGCAAGTCCGATAATTCCATCTAATCCTAATGTCATTTTACAAACCATTACGGCTCCGAACATCACAAGAGATGACGATATGATTTTTGCTAAATCTTTATTAAACAGTAAGTTCTTGTTAATAATATTACGGCTATAATACCACTGAATACCGAATACTAAAATTTCAACAACTACAGATGTTATACTCGCTCCGATATATCCGAAAAATGGAATAACTGCAATATTAACAGCCACACTGACAAAGGCAGGAATCGTTGTCGATAGCATAAATTCCTTGTTTTTATTTCTTACTACTAGTACTTGATATCCAAGGATATTCGTCCAACCTACAAACATAATGTTGAACACAATAATATATAATACATACTTAACATCTTGGAAGTTTTGTCCTAAGAATAATTTAACAAACACTTCATTCACCGCAATTAGACCAAAAATCATAGGGAAGATTATAAGGTTATACAAAATGAATGAGAATTTCACCATATTTTGCGCTTCCTTATCTTTTCTTTCAGAAAGAAGATTCGCAACTCTCGGTAACATAACAACTCCTAGTGAACTAACGACCTTAAGTAATATACTAATTAATTTTTGACCTTGTTCGTAAATCCCAACATCCGAGTACGATCCTAAAAGTCCTAATAACGTTCTATCTAAAACAACATAAAGTGATATCGCTACTTGTGGTAAAAATAACAATACAATAGGATGTAGATTTTTCTTAATAACATTCGCATTAAATGAAGGACGTTTTATGAATTTTTTCGCTGGTACCCACATTACAAATTGTCCTAAGAAATCAAAGATAACAATTAAAAATACATAAAGATATAAGTCATCACTACTTTTAACAAATGTAAAAATACTGATTACTCCAATAAGCCTAACAACTGTGTTCCTTATAGTTATTTTTTTGAAGTCTTCTTTCCCTGAAAATAGCCATGAAATATCAATCATCTTCGCGAACAGAGTAATCCCCACTATTAATGGTATTACCCCTCCCATCTGTGGGATACTAAATATCGATATTACATAAACAGAAATTGCTAATATACTCGCGATAAGTTGAATCGCATAAATATTCCAAAATGTGCTACTTACGTCACTTGCAGCCGCTATTTGCTTCGTACCATAAACACCGATACCTAACATCGCAAATAACGAGAAATAACTCACTATAGAATTATAAAATACATAATTCCCTAAAGCTTCACTAGTGAAAATTCTCGTGACATACGGAACTGTTATTATCGGTAATATTATCGTTAATATTTGATACGAAAGATTATATAAATAATTTTTTATTACTTTCATTATATTTCCTCATCATATATGAGAAACTCCTAAAAATAGGAGATTTCTAAATTTTTATTACTAGTATAAGTATACGGAATTTATCTCTATATTTCAACTATTTTTGTATTAATATTAGTTATCAATATTTTTGAAATTCTACCCATTCATGTTATAATTAATAATGATTAGTAACAAATTTTACAATATTTTTAGGAGAAACAAATGATATACGCAGGAATATTAGCTGGTGGAACGGGAACTAGAATGGGAATAAGTAATATGCCAAAACAATTCCTAGAATTAGGTAAGAAACCAATACTTATTCACACAATTGAGAAGTTCTTATTAGAACCTGAAATCGAAAAAATCGTAGTCGGTGTTCATGAAGATTGGGTATCTCACGCAGAAGACTTAGTTGAACAATATGTTTCAGCGTTTGCTGATAGAATCATTATTACACCTGGTGGTGTTGATAGAAATACAACTATTGAAAACATTATAAACAGAATTAATGAATACAAACCTTTAACTAATGAGGATATTATCATTACCCACGATTCAGTTCGTCCATTCATTACACTTAGAATTATTAAAGATAACATACGTCTAGCTAAAGAAAGTGATGCAGTAGATACAGTAGTAGAAGCTGTTGATACAATCGTAGAAAGTACTAATGGAGAATATATTTCAAATATTCCAAACAGAGCTCACTACTACCAAGGTCAAACACCACAAAGCTTCAAATGTTTAGATTTCTTAAACTTATACAACTCATTAGATAAAGAAGAAAAACAAATACTTACCGATGCATGTAAGATATTCGTTATAAAAGGGAAAAAAGTAGCACTAGCTAAGGGAGAATACTCAAATATCAAAATAACTACAGTAACTGACCTTAAGATAGCTAAGAGTATGCTAGAGGACGAGTAATATGATAAATCAAATATATCAATTAATTAAACCGAAGTTTATTAATGTAAAGTACAACGAAGAGAATATAAACGATGGTGATAAAATCATCATCCGTCCAAACTTCATGGCACTTTGTCACGCAGACCAAAGATACTATCAAGGGAAAAGAGATCCAAAGGTACTAGCTAAAAAGCTACCTATGGCACTTATTCACGAATGTGCAGGGATAGTAATTGCAGATCCTACAGGAACATATAAAGTTGGACAGAAGGTAGTAATGATACCGAACCAACCACCAAGACAAAGTGATGAAGAGTTTTATGAAAACTATATGCCAGGAACACACTTCTTATCAAGTGGCTTCGATGGATTTATGAGAGAATTCGTAGCTCTGCCTAAAAATAGGGTTGTAGCTTATAACGATGTGGAAGATTCTGTTGCGGCTATTACAGAGTTCATAAGTGTAGGTATGCACGCAATGGATAGATTCTTAAAGAATTCACATAGTAAAAAAGATAGAATAGCGATAATTGGTGATGGTAGTCTAGCTTATGTTATGGCAAACATAATAAACTATACCTTACCAGAGTGTGAGATAATCGTAATAGGTCGACACTGTGAGAAATTAGAACTATTCAGTTTCGCAAAAGAAAGATACATCACAGATGATATTCCTGAAGACTTAACTTTTGACCATGGTGTAGAATGTTGCGGTGGAGATGGTAGTGGTTATGCGATAAACGACATAATCAAGTACATCAAACCACAAGGAAGTCTAGTTCTTATGGGAGTTAGTGAATATAAGGTAAATATTAATACGCGTGATATCTTAGAAAAGGGACTAACACTAATAGGTTCATCACGTTCAGGTAGAATCGACTTTGAGAAAGCTATCGAGATGCTTAATAACAAGAAATTCGAAAGAAGATTCAAGAATATTATTGAACTTGAGCAACCTGTGAGAAATATTAAAGACATTCATAGGGTGTTCGCAACTGATTTGAACACTGCGTTTAAGACGGTGTTTAAGTGGGAAATATAAGAAAACTGCAATACTTGAAGTTAAACAAGTATTGCAGTTTTTAACTATGTTAAACTTTAAACTATTCTTCATAAAAAGCAAATTAAAATTTGATATATTTTTGTGGTATAAAAATAATATTCAAGTATTTAATTTTTCCTGAAAAGAATAGTTAATAAAATTGCTAAATACCAACTCAATATCCCACCTAAAATCACATGTATATATATATTGAAAATTCCTATTTTTAATAATACTATTCTTATCATGCTACTAATAGGTGAATGGAAAAATTAAAATCCCTATACTAATTCCCCATATTTACTAAAAATATTTAAAAATATTTGAAGATATTTCTTCTATTTTGGGAAAAATAATAAATGCCAAGATAACATTCCCTATATATCCAATAATCCACCATCTAGGATAATTATAGTCCGTTATTATTTTACCATCTACATTAAACAAAAATATACATTACATAAATATATACGATATTAAATATAGTCTCAGTAGAATTATGTTTCTAAATCTAATATCATTAAATTTAACTGTTTTTAATACAGACCCAACATGAAAAATTACTCCCCATGCTAGAACTTTACAAAAAAATATTTCCGACATATGTACTAATGTAATTATATATCCAAATATACTAATCATAAAAAGATAATTTTTGTTCTTTATAAATATTGATAAGAATCCGTATACTAAATATAGTGCCCTATAATGTATACAAATACCATACAACTCTAATGGTTCTTTATAAATATTTATCAAATTAATCAATGTAGTAGGAACACGTGCTGATCCCCCGCTATTTTTCTGTAATACATAATGGATTATAGAGTAAAAATATATACAGTAATCCTAATACTATTGTTTTTCTTCCTCATAGTAATAATACTCTTTAAAATTTTCTACAGATTTGAAAAATATCCTGATAATGCAAAAGAATACTGGAATATGGAAAATATATATAAATGCAATAACTATAGATAACCATTTAGCATCCTTGTAAATTTTCCAGAATCAAATAAACCAGTAAATACATGACCTATAACTACTAGAAATATTGCGAACCCTTTCCCAAAATCTATCCAGTTTATTCTATTTTTAGTCATTATTTACCTAATTCCTCTCTTACTACATTAAGAGCTCTTTCGATTACTACATGCATATCATAATATTTATAATCTGCAAGACGTCCACAGAAGATAACATTTTTACCTTTTGCTTCTTCTAAATATTTTTGATACATTTCATTGTTTTTAGCATCATTAATTGGATAATATGGTTCATCTCCACGCTTCCAATCTACTGAGTATTCACGTGTAATAACTGTTTTTTCTTGAGTACCTTTTTCAAAGTGTTTGTGTTCAATAATACGAGTATAAGGAACTTCACGCTCTGTGTAGTTCACTACAGCGTTACCTTGGTAATTCTCTTCATCTAATACTTCATGTTCAAAGCGAAGACTTCTGTATTCTAATTCTCCATATTTATAATCGAAGTATTGATCGATCATTCCAGTAAATACCACTTTTTTCGCACTTGATTCTAACTCTTCACGGTTTTCAAAGAAATCTACATTTAGCTCTACTTCGATACCTTTTAACATATTTTCAATAATAACATTATATCCACCGATTGGAATACCTTGATATCTATCATTGAAGTAGTTGTTATCAAATGTGAAACGTACTGGAAGACGTTTGATGATAAACGGTGGTAGTTCTGTTGCACTACGTCCCCATTGTTTTTCTGTATAACCTTTAATTAAAGTTTCATATGCATCAGTACCAATAAGTTTGATTGCTTGTTCTTCTAAGTTTTTAGGTTCACTATCTTGCAGATGAGCTGTTTGTTCAGCAATCTTAGCTTTTACTTCTGCAGGAGTCTTAGTTCCCCATAAACCGTAGAAAGTATTCATATTGAAAGGTAGATTGTATAATTTACCTTTGTAGTTTGCTACTGGTGAGTTAATATAGTTGTTGAACTCAGCAAACTGATTCACATAATCCCAAACTTCTTTGTTAGAAGTGTGGAAAATATGCGCACCGTATTTGTGAACGTTGATTCCTTCAACATTCTCACAATAGATGTTCCCACCAATGTGGTCACGTTTATCTATTACTTTTACTTTTTTTCCTTGTTTTGTTGCTTCATGAGCAAAGATTGCACCTGACAATCCAGCTCCTACTATTAAATAATCGTACATTGTTTCCTCCTAATTACTATTTCCTTAACTCTATCCTTAATTCACTAACCAACTATAACCTCTGAATATTTTTTTAAATATTAGTGTTAATAACAATCCACCTAATAACGTAACAATAAACCTTATTATTACAAGACTGACTATCCCTACTGAAGAAATCATAAAATCTCCACTAATTGTATAAATAATATATAATATAAAATAATTAAGCGTATCAGGAAAATGTATATTCCTAATCCATTTACTACTACCAATTTATAGAATCTATAATCTTCCAATTTACCGCACTTAGATAGCAAATACGATATATTGTAAACAGATATAGATCAATTACTGCGATAATATCAGTAGAAATTTACTTATTAATTTAAAGTCTCCCTTTTATATAGTTATAGATTAACACTAATATTATAAACAATATACCTATTAAAAATGTAATACTTTTTATAGTTAAGCAATTTCTTATTCCATTCTACTCTTTTTGATTCAAATAAGAAACCTAGTGAAAACCATACTAAAAATTGTAATGGAGCACTTATTAATGTAAACTTCATTAGATAACTAATTAAATGAATTATATATAATTAAGTAAATAAATATATTCGCTTCTATTTTTAGTATATAATACGCTTATAGAAATATCACAAATAAAGCATATAAATACCATAAGTGTGAATTACCTAGTAAAAATACTTGACCAATAAAAGCATTAATAAAACTGATATCCACAAAATAATTTGATAGATATTTAAGTGGTAATGTATATAGGATACTAAAAGATTATAAAAGGTAATAATAATCTTTTCATTTTATTTTTAAAAAGCAGATTTATACTTGTCCACTTATTATTTTTTTACTTGAGATGTAATAAAAGAGACCCGATAGTGCCTATAAACATTGGCATATGAAAATAATACAAAACCTCTCGGATCTTATCAAAACCTTTATATAATAATAAAGGAAAATTATTGTCTATTAAACTTTGATAATCTATACCACCATGAGTTAGATGTTATTTTATAATACGTACTATGACTTAAAACAACTAAAATAATAGCTATAAATTTTTAAAATATTATATTCTTCTATTGTTCTTTTTCATCCAACACTCCTATTAATACTATAGAATACATAAATCCAACAATAAAAGCGAAAATATATGTATCAACAAATATAGTAGTACTAAGTATCACTATAAATAAAACAATAAAAATTTTTGTATTATATGAATATTTTTCTTCTTACAAGAATTAGCATCATTGGTAATAAATATAAAATAAATAATATTATTCCCCTTGTGCTAAAATTATAAATAAACTATTACTATAACCTAAATTCCCTCTTATAGTTGTATCCATGTAACTCTCTATCACTCTAAGTCCATTAAAAATCCAGAACCAAAAATACACTATCGAGACCATGCTTGTATACCAGCCTTATAGTCGTCAAATCTTATACTAGCTGATACTGTTTCAGATTTATTTTCCCCAAATAAAAGATAATACTAATAGTAAAAATAGGAACTAGTATTAATGTAATATACTTTTTCCAACCTGAAACCTCAAAAATTATCTTATAAGCTATTATTAATCCCTATAATATATATACCAGTAGTAGAAACTGTACTTAGTATAGTCAAAACTAGAATGAACGTTTTATAGTTATTTCTTCCCAAGAATAGTGTTTGAATCATTAGTGCTATACTTAATATCAGATTCCACATAGGTGCCTCGGCGAAAAATACCACTATTTCTAATTATTACATTATCCATAATCGCTATCCTCTGTGTTTCAAAATATATATTATAGTAACTTACCGCTACTCCTCCATCACTCCACTTATTAATCAAATAATCTGTAGGTGCTATAATATTTAAATTCGAAACAAGAATCCAGAAAAAAACAATGATATTATGGCTAATAAAGTAGTAATATTTATAAAATTTATTAACCACGTTTGCAATTTATTTTGTTCTCGTAGTAATAAAATAATAACTAATAATAGTGAAATTAATAAAATAATATAGTACATTATTAATTATAAACTTTGAAAAATTGATAATTGATATCAGAATAACTATACTATAATATCCCCCAAGTAAGATCAAAATCTTATTAAATATTTCCTTAGAAATTTTTAAATAAAATAATTTTACATACAAAATGAAACAAGGATTAAAAATAGTAATATAGTTATTAAAATTATAAGCATCCTCAATATTTACATAGATTGAGTTTGTACTAATAATAAGAAAAACATTAAAAATTACATCAATAACTGAACTAATTTTACTTACCATTATTATTCCTCCTTTTTAAAAATATTTTTATTCCATAAAAATTTTTAGGGAGATAAAATAAAAGTATATACTTTATTTTTGAATTTAATATTTATCCTTTTATTTTAATAAAATACTCATTTTATTTTTCAAAATATTATTTATTTTTATTAACATCATTAAAATTAGTTAAATATGCAGTATTATATTTTTTACTCCTCCAACAACCTCTTTAGCATTAACTGCATCTTCTAAACTCTTTTTATCACCATATTTATCTTTAATAACAGTTTTATTATGATTTATCGCATCATCATACTGTTTTGATGTAAATTTCGAATTCACAATACTTCCTTGACGTTTGTAATAGTTGTAAATTTGTATTGGTGTGTGAACTATTTTTACTCGCTTTTCCCAATATGTTCACTTATTATATATAAATCTTCATATATTCTTCCCTTAGGGAAAGGGATTTCTAAAATACTTCTTCTGTACAACTTCCCACAAGCTGATACTGTTACTATTTTATCATAATATGCCTCTTCTAAAAACATCCCTATTCATAAGAATCACATTCTTAAAATCTTCTTCAGTCAAAGAATGATTAGAATAAACATTATATAATTCTGTTGCTTTCACTCGGGTAGAAACAATATCACAATCATGCATTTCTTGGATACCCTGCTAATAACTCTAAAGAATATTCCTCTAAGTAATCATCAGGATCTAGAAATGTAATAAATTTCCCTTTAGCTTTTTGAACACCAAAATTTCTCGCATCAGATAATCCACCATTTTCTTTATGAAACACACTTATATTAAAAATATTTCTCAGAATACTCATCACATAATTTTCCTGAATTATCTGTAGAACCATCATTTACAAGAATTACTTCAAAATTTTTATAAGTTTGTTTTTCTAAACTTTCAATTGCATAATGAAGATAATCTTCTACATTATAAACAGGAATAATAACACTAATAAGCATCTATCTCACTCCATTCTTTTTGTTTTTTTCTTAACTAATGAATTAACAAAACAATCAAAAATTCTTTTCATTCTATAATTTAAACTAACAAAAGATGTAATTTTTCTTTTTCTTATCAAATTTCCAGATAAATCCACACTTATTCGCGTAATCAAATAATTCATACATTTCTTCTAATTTATTATTCATTATTGCTAGCTGGCATTGTTTATTTATTAAATAAATTAATGCTTCTCTCACAATATTTTCTTGAATCTTATCAGAAGAAAGTTCTTTATATAATTCTAATATTCTTTTTAGTTACTCTATAGTGGTGATCCGATTTTTTTGTTTCATAATATTTATATGCATACTTTGATCTGGTCTACCTAAAAAGTATTGATAAATATCTAAATCATAATATACATAATTTTTTTCACGAATTTTATAGGCAACAATGTGTATTCCGTATCTACATAAAAAGTCTTTTTCATTCAATCTTATATCATTATTTTTTAAAATAGATGTCTTATACGTTAGCGCATGCATAGGAATTCTTCTGTCAGGTAATCCCTCTACGATAATATCTGGCACAATTCTTTCTACAAAATCAATAGTCTTTTTACTATTGTTGTATACATGTTGTTCTGTATAATTTGAAATTACCATATCTACATCTATTGTTTTTAACTTTTCTAATAAAGTTTCAAAACTACCAACATCTACCCAATCATCACCATCAATAACTTTAAAATATTTCCTTTGGCTGCAGTTATTCCTACATTTATGGTTGAACCATGCCCACCGTTTTCCTTAGAGATTATTCTTAAGTCTAAATCAGAATCTATAATTAAATTTTCGACTACTTGTACAGAATTATCTACACTACCGTCATTAACAACGATTACTTCAAAAATCTTTATAATATTTCTCATTAACTGCTAAAAAAATGAATTTATACATTTCTCTATATATTCAGAAATATTATATGTTGGTACTAACTATTGTAAGCAATTTATCTTGCATGTTCTCCTCCTATCATCTCTTCAATTAAATCAATCCATTGTTGTCGAATCTTTTCTTTACTAAATTTTTCTGTGTCAACCATGGAATGTTTAGAAAACTCTTCTCTTAACTCCTCACTTTCAATAAGTTCACAAATTTTATTACTCATTTCTTCAGTATCAAAGTTATCAATTAAATATCCATTTTTACCATCTAATACAATCTCAGATGGACCTGTTGGACAATTAAAGCTAACTATTGGTAACTTATATTGTTTTGCCTCTAATAACACTAGGGGTAATCCTTCATAACGCGAAGTCATTACATATATTCCATGATTAGGGTATATATTCTCTATCCCCTTAACATTTCCTTTAAAATTCACCTGTGTTATTACTCCACCCTCTTCTAACTCTGCCACCAACTTTTCTTTAATTTGATCATCACCAGATCCATATATATTCCATTGCCAATCTGGATACTTTGATAAAACATTGATTGCTACTTTAGATAAATAGTCGTATCCCTTTTGAAAATGAAAGCGACCTACTGTTAGAATAGTTTTAGATTCTGTTGAATATGTTTCATTATTTCTAAATATATCTCCCATCCAATTATAGATATAACTAACTCTATCTTTTGATATTCTATATCTTCTAACGTAATTTAACTTATCTTTTTCTGTTAAAGTTATTATTTTACTTGCACCATATGCTCCTATATATCTTTGTATTTTTTGTACTCGAGTTCTATTATCCGATATAGAATTTGTATGATCACAAGAAACAAATTTTGTTTTTAATCCAAGTGTGCCTGCTACTCCTACAGCATTCATTGTAATCCCAATTCCAAATAAAATACTTATATCATTCTCAACAACATACGATCTCAGTAACTTTACAGCTTTAAAAAAGTCTTTTGTCATGGATAACTTCTCTTTTGATAAAACCTGATAATGTATATCTTCACCTAATTCAAAGAAAACTTCCCTAGTAGCAAATATTGAAAGTAAATGGATTTCATACTTATCTGACAGCTCATTTGCTAGATTAACCGCGACCTTTAATCCCCCATCAGCTTCATTTACAATCCATTTCACAAAACATATCTTTTTCCTTCATTTTTCTCATCCTATAACTTTCTATCTATTAATTTGGAATAAAAAAATTATTCTTATTTGATTTAATTTCTTCAGATAATTTATACGTTGTTTTTGAATACTTTCGTAGTTTCTATAATATTATTCCACACTTTTTGATCAAACTCATCACCTAAATGATTTTCTAACCAAAATAAATTAGGATTAGATTTTTTCTAATTCAAGCATTTGATTTTTAATTTTTCTCATCATATTTGTAAGCGATATCAAAAAAATATAATCTATCAATAAATAATCTACAGCAATATCGTATCTACTATAATATTCAAAGAAAAAAATCACGTGTAAAGCTAAATAATGAGCTGTTGCCTGATAAAAAGAAACCTTTCCACCTATTATTCGAAAATATTAGGAGAATAATCCTCTATCCCTCCTGTTTTTTATAGTATAATAATTCTGTAATAATAATGATGAATCAAACTCTTCTTTCATATATATAGTCGCATCTACCCATGTTCCTCCATATTTTTGCCAACAATGAAACTCTTAAAATATCCGAAATTTTTAGTATAATCTATAATACCTAAATCCATTTTCTCCTTTATCAGCTTAGGAAATACTATATATTTTTCTATCGTATCCTCTTCTAGCAATATAAACTGGAAATTATTTAATTCTGCAAATTTTCTTATACTATCGATTGTACACTTTACTAATTCTGGTGCATTTTTATATCCTTGCATCCACAATGTCCAAATAATTTTACTATTTTTGATTACAAGTGTTAAATTCATAATTCATTATAAATTCATAAAACTCTTTTTCTAAAAATTCTCTTGTTACATCGTGCCTTTTTTTCACAAATTTTTTTCTCGCATTATTTTCTCCTATAACATGTGGTATTTGTCCAAGAAACTTTCCTAACAATTGCCAATTTAGTACATTATTAGGAAAATATGCTCTTTTTGCTTATATCTTGATAAAAAAATTTAAAGCTTTTTCTTAATTTATTCATTTATCATCATTCTCCTAAACTAACAATTTCATATTGATGGGGAACCCTATGTTCTTCTGGAGGAAGTTCCATATAGTTTTCACCATAAATAGCACATAAATATTCATTATATTTTTTCCGGTACACTCAAACTCTCTGTTTCAAATTGTAATTTTTCTAGCATTTCCAAAATATTCACTTGGAACTAATTCTCGAAGTTTATATGCCCCTGTGTAATTTCCTGCATATCCCTCTGTCATACTATATTTCTTTATAGTAGCTAGATACTTTTGTTGTGCTTTTTCAAAAGATAGTAAACTTTCAATTTTTAAAATCCCTGCAATTTTAATTATTACTTTCTCATGCCAAGGTCTGTTGGCTTTATTTTGATTCACTATTGAATTGAATTGAGATAACTGTACCATCATTCTTCTAAATAGGTACTGTTTCTCATGTAGTTTTCTCTTCACACCTTTTTAGGTAGACCATCAATCGGAAATATATCTATCCACAAACTCTCCTCTTGCTCTATATTACTGTAATTCATAACAATCTTTGTTGAAGTATCTCGAATTACAGAAAAAGCTTTTTTATAACCTGGAGTATCTTCACTTAAAAATAGATATCTATCATTAAATCTTTCGCTAGCTATTTTTTTAAATTTCTCATAATCTTCTCTAGGCATACCAATATCTATATCATCGTCCCAAGGAATGAATCCACCATGCCTAACAGCACCTAATAATGTTCCACCTAGTGCATAATACATCAAGTTATTTTCTTCGCATGTTTCGATAAAAATTTTAAGTATTTCTAAAATTTTTATTTTTGAATTATTTTTATCTCAGACATATTTCCTCCTCTAGAAACTTTCTTTATATTTCTTCTTGAAAAATTTCGCTTTTAGGAAAGCTCCACCTTTTTATCCAATTCACTTCAAACGCATCGAAAAATGGAACTTCCTTAACTTTATATTTTTTCTGTTCTAACCAAACATTAAATAAAAAGTTCACTCACTCTTCCAAATAACCTGGCTTCAAAAGCCGTAAGATTAGAAACATCTATTCTGTTTTGTAGTTCGAATAAAATTGGGAATAACCATGAACAATATTTATCAAGCAGTTCTTTTTCATAATAAACATATTAAACATATAACCACTAGTTCGTTTCATCACTTTATCAAATGATTCAAGATATTCAGGCGTCATCTCCGAAATAATATCTCTTGTTTTATCAAGATGACTACCATCAAGTGTATTTGCATAATGATCATAAAGTGTTTCGATATAATATTTTCTTAATTTTGGAACTAGTATATCTGCTTCTTTTAAGTATTGTTCTGTACTGTTCTTATCTAAAACTACTTCGTTTATATCCATACCCTCTTTATATTTCACTTTTTTAATACTGAAATATCTACGGTAATGATCTAGTCCAATATACTCTACATCTAGATTTTTCCATGCCCAATATACTCCTGTTAGTTCACAAAAGTAGGGATTTAAACATGATATGTTTTCCCCAATATTGTCTTTTTGATAACCAAGTTCTCCTTTACCTTCAGCACCTACATGAATAGGTAAGTATATTTCATCTTTAGGAGGAATAAACTCTTTATGTGTTGCTATTAATATTTTGATTTTTAGTCAAAATTTAATCCTCTCTCTTCCATTTTATCAATTTTTATGTTAATATATCCTTATTCACTTATATAAGTCTGTGTTTTAGTTAGGCGACGAAACACAGTCTTTTTTATTTTCATCAGAACAAGGAGTGGTTGTATATATTCTTATGACCACTCCCTATTTTTTACTTTTCTGCGTATTATTTACTTCCTTCTCTTTTTAGGACAACCATTATAGTTTTAATTATAATTTTTATGTCCAGTCTTAGCGACCAATTTTCGATATATTTCATATCTAGTTTAACTACTTCTTCAAAATCAACGATGTTACTTCTACCACTAACCTGCCACATTCCTGTAATACCAGGTTTCACCTGCATACGTTTGAAATGATGAAGATCATACTGAGTATATTCATCAACTGTCGGAGGACGTGTCCCTACTACACTCATGTCTCCTTTAAGAACATTAATAAATTGTGGAAGTTCATCTAATGACCAATCCCTCAGCTTTTGTCCAAATGGGAAGACCCTAGGGTCATTATCCATTTTAAACATCAGCGTTGTTTCTAACTCATTTTGACTTAAAAGTTTTGCTTTTCTTTCTTCAGCATCCATATACATACTTCTAAATTTGTATATTTTAAACTTTTTACCATTTTGTCCTATCCTCATTTGAGTGAATATAAGTGGACCTGGTGCTTGCATTTTCACTATCGGTAAAATAATTATTCCTACAAGAATCGTAAGTAGTATCCCAACTATTGAGATAACGATATCCATAACCCTTTTTAATATTACCTGACGGAGTGTTGCTATTTTTATCGCTGATGTCAGGTAAATATTATCTCCTTGGAATGTTACTGCAGTATTAGCTCCAACTTCTTTAATTATTGGTGTGATATTGATTTTTGTCGGAATACCTAACACTTCAAAAATTTTAAATATTTCTACCAAGTCTGTTTGAGACGATAAATTGGCATATATTTCATCAACTCTATGATGAGATAAGAAATCTCTAATTTCAGAAATATTGTGAACGACTGGTTTAGCATTGTATATATGTTCTTTAGAATTATTCGCATAAGCTAATACTTGATAATTACTTGGAAGCTCTCCTATAGTATCTAAATCACAAAAATCAGATAATATAATAATATTACGACTGTCGTCACGATAGCGATTATTTATTCTTTTAGAAATGATTCTCACACAATAGATAAAAACAAATGCTAGAATTAAATAAACAATCAATTCCATACTTTTTACAATATCAAAGAAATCTTTACGATTAAATATTACTAGAACTAATGTGAACAATGAAACAACTTTCAAGACATAAATAAATGTTGACTAGTTCTTTAAGATATCCCCTCTCTGATATTGTCCAGTATTCTTCTGACATAAGAGCTACAAAAAAACCGATAAAATTCATAGCTATAAAGAAGTATAAGTTATCTTTTGATTTTGATTGAAAATCAAAACTAAAAATGTAAGCTAAAGATAAGGCTATTAAATCAGTCACCAAGAACAGAAACTTATTATTTCTCCTAATATAATACATCTCGTTCTCCTCTTATCTTCTGACTTATTTCTTATCTTTGTTCCCGTTTATTCCATAACTACCGTAGTGACCGTAGTAACCACCGTAACCAAGTTCGTTTGAGTTAACTTTGTTTAAGATTACACCTAGGAATTCTGCTCCACCTTTTTCAAGTTGCTCCTTGGCTTTTTCTATGCTTTTCTTCTTAACACGATTGGCTTCTACTAGCAGTATTATACCATCAGTCTTAGGAGCTACTATAGCTGCATCGATTACCTGACCAACTGGTGGTGTATCGATAATTACATAGTCATAATATTCTCGAAATACTTCGATCATAATGTTGAAGTTTTTGTTTTGTAATAATCCTGTTGGGTTTGGTGGTACTTGACCTGCTGGAATAACATTTAGATGTTCCACGTCAGTTTCATAAATAACATCTTCGATTGGTGATACTCCTGATAAATAGTTAGTTAATCCACTAATCTTGTGTTTAAACTTGAAACGACCTGCCATTACAGACTTACGTGTATCTGCATCAACTAGAATAGTTTTAAGACCTAATTTCGCTAATGAAATAGCTAAGTTAGTTGATACTGTACTTTTCCCTTCATTTTCAGAAGTCGATGTAATTGCGATTACTTTTTTATCTTTTCCTAAAAATTGAATATTAGTACGTAAGGCATTGTAATACTCTTCATTTTTAGGATCTACTATTTTTTGGTTTGTTAGTAAATTAATTTGTGCCATGTATTTTCACCTTATTTCTTTCCTATTTTTGTATCTGGAACTACACCTAAAAGCACAAGCCCCATTGTTTCTTCGATATCTTCAGCTCTCTTAACTCTATCATCTAGTAGTTCGAATAATACCACTCCAGCTACAGCTAAGATAAGTCCTAATGCTGTCGCTAATACTGCATTTCTAGGAATGTTTGGAGAACTTGGTGATGTAGCTGCTTTTGCTTCTTCTAATGTTGTTACATCATCAATTTTTGTTACTTCTTTAATTTGATCAGCTGACACTGATTTTACAGTATTCGCTAAGTCACTAGCTACTTGTGGATCTTTATCTTGAACAGTAATTGAAATAATACGTGTATCTTTTGGTGCATCGACACTAACTTTTCCTGCTAATTGTTTTGCTGTAAGTCCTAGACCACTTTTCTCAGCTGAATCTTCCATAACCTTGTTAGAAAGAATAATTTCTTTATAGTCTTTTACTAATAGTGATCCTAGTTGAACGTCTTGTGTTGTAATTGCCTTATCATCTTTCTTTTGATTAACTACATATACTTTCGTAGTAGAAGAGTATTGTGGTGTTACTAAGAAAATACTATAAGCAAGTGATGCTGCTGTGAATAGTAGTGTCACTAATACTATTAATATCTTCTTCTCCCAAATCCTTCTTAACAGTAGCATAAAGTCTAACTGTATTAAATCTTTCTCTTGATTGTCCATCGTGTTGTTTTTCCTCTCTTTATATTATTTTATTCATTAATAATTTTTCTTGATTTTTTTCAAATAGTTCGTAAGCTATTGTTGGTCCGTATTTTTTCTCGATAATATCATATGCTTCTTTCATAAATGTTCTTCGAGAATCCATATTGTGCATGTCACTTGCGATAAAGTGAACTAGCTCTTGGTCTAAGTATTTCTTAGCGCGTTTTTTGTAATGTTTATGTTTATCACCGATAAGTTTCGTTTTAAGAACACTTGCTGCATTTACTTGAATATAAGCACCCATGTTAATTAACTCTTGAACGCCTTTTTCATCTACATCGTTATATCTTTCAACGTGAGCTACTACTGGTGTTAAACCTAGTAATATGACTTTATTTATTGCTCTATTGATCTCTTTATAACGCATCTCATAAGGGAACTCGACTAATACGTAATCTGTATCAGCTAATCTCGGATATACGCCGCTTTCGATTTTTTCGATTTCTCCTTCTTTGTAGTAGACTTCACTTCCTAAGTAAACTCTTAGGTCGCTAGCTACTTCAGTCGCAATTTCTTCTACTCTCTTGAAGTTTTCTCTAATTATTTCTATGTCTATTTCGAACATTCCGCGTCTTCTGTGAGGTGTTGCGATAATCGTTCTAACACCTTGTCTATAGCTTTCCTCTAGCAAATCACGAGTATCTTTTTCAGTTTTCGCACCGTCATCTACTCCGAAGACTACGTGGGAATGTATGTCTATCATTCTAATTCCGTCTCTCATCTACTTACCTTCCAATACATCTTTAATATTTGCTGTAACTTCCGCTAGACTCTTGTCATCGATTTGCATCATATATAATTGAGCTCCTGGCATCGCGTATGATGGTAAACCCATACTTCCAGTACCAGTCAACGCTTGAGAAGTAACATTGTAATCTTTACCTGTGCTAAGTTGTTCATTTGCAAGTCCCATAGCTGTTTCTATCGGCATGTTTGTCTGAATTGATTCACTCAAGTCTTTAATAACACTTTGATAATTTGCTAATCCTTCTTTCGAAGTTAGTTTTTTAATTATCGCTGTAATAACTTTTTCTTGGTTTTTACCACGATCGTGGTCTCCACCAGTAAGCCCGTATCTTTCTCGAACAAACATTAAAGCATCCTCAGAATTCATATGTAATAATCCTGGTTGGAAACTTTTCTTTCCACCATACGATATAAATGCTTGATCATTATACACATCTACCCCACCAACAGTATCGATTAGTTTAAGGAATGATGTGAAGTTAAGTCTTGCATAGTAATCAATTTTAATACCGTAGATATTCTCTAATGTATGAATCGATGATTCAACACCGTATAATCCTGCGTGTGTAAGCTTATCATATTGGTTAGTACCGCCATCAGCAATTTTCACATATGAGTCACGTGGTGTTGTAGTTAATAAGATTTTCCCAGTTTTTTTGTTTACCGTCATAATAATATTTACATCTGAACGGCTTACACTTGATACTGGTCCATATGTATCTATACCACTTACATAAACGTTAAACACGTCTCCAGCATTTTGTTTTGCTTTAGCATTTACAGTTTTTGTTATTTTGTATGAATATATTACTTTTGTTTTATCTTTAAAGTCTTGGTGCTGACTTGTAATTAAGTCTTCAAATGAGCTGTTTAACACCATTGCTCTAGCTGTTCCCGCTGTTAGTTCTTCATATGCTGAGAAGTAGTTTTTCGATTCTGAAAGATTTAAACTTTGTTTTTCTTTATCACGAATTTCTTTCATCAGCTTATTGATATTTTCTCCATCTGAAGAAACTGGCGCTGATACTGTAGCATCTTTTAGGTCAGCTAGTTTTTCAGCTTTATCATCTTTTAAAACTACAACGTTCATCGTATATTCACTTACCGTTGCATTGTTATTTAAGTTGTCGAATAGCCCAATTGCTGTTCTAAACTGCATGTAAGAAAATACTAAAGCAATATTCATAATTATTAACATAATTACATTAAATATTTTTGCTTTTTTCTTGATTATTAAAAATATCGACAGTATTATCGCTGCAATTATTACTCCAATTATCGCATAGTTAATTCCTCTAAAATTAAGGAAGTCGTATTTTAACATTGTCCAACTTACCAATCCACCGAGTATAATCAGTAAAGCTGCTAATATACCATTAACTATATCAAAAGCTCCTATACCCGATTCGCTTCTAGCATTACGGCTACTTGAATTTCTTCTCATTATTTTTTTATCCTCTTTAATTTATAAAAATTTTTCTAAGACAGCTCAGATTTAATTGTTCCTCACCGTTTATTAATTCTCCATCAATCTGAAAAATATTTCTGATTTGTCGTTACTGTTAATACGTTCGCAGTTAAATGCTTAACTCTCTTTAGTTTATTGTGTTTTTTAAGAAGTAAACAAAGGTAATTATAGATAAACGTTAGAATATTCATGTTTTCCATGACCATAATGTGGAGTTTACCATCTTGACCCGTGGCCGTTTGTGAAAACTTTTATCCCACCACCTTCATAAGGTTGAATCATAATATTTAGTAAATATAAACTATCAGTATCTATTTCACCAGAGTCCCACGATATTTTTGCCTTATATTTTTTCAGCATGAAAATACCTATTACTCCTTGAAGAAGATAGATATACTTGCCTAAATATTTCTTTAACTTCGAGCCATTCGCTCTTTTTATTATGTCAGCATTAAAACCGATATCTAATCCCGAACAGAATTTTCTATCGTTAACAACACCTACATCATATTCTATAAATTTCTTTGAATCTAATAATTTACTTATTTCAACAGTTTTATCAAACTTTATAGATCTCGCAAGATCATTACCAGAACCATACGCAAGATAAATGAATTCTTCCCCGTGATAGTTATTTACCACCTCATTAATAGTACCATCACCACCGATGACAATTAATTCATCACCGCGGATTTCATTCATCAAGTCACTTGCATTCTTATTTTTAGAGGTTTTCAGTACCTTGTACTCTAACTTTTTCCTCTTTAAATCACGCTCTATTTTTTCAAGTTCAACAAGACTTTTTTTACTCCTAGAATTAACAATTATTTCAATCATATTACGAACCTATTCAAAAATACTTCATCCTAACAATTATACTACAAAAACAAGCATTTATCAAAGATTTATCTGTTTTAAAACGCTTAAAACAATAGATTATTTTACTTACTTTAAGACTAATTCTGTTATTATAATTTTTCGTGTAAAAATATCCCCTAAATGAATTATTTTTTTATTTTTAGATAATTTCAAAAATTAATTTTTAATTTTTATAACAACAGAACCCTTCAATATCTCTTATTTACCCAGTTATTTAGATAGTTAGAAAATATAAATGGTTTCTAGATTAATATTCAAGCATCTCCCTTGGAACCAGCTACCTTATCTTTTCACTAAAAATAGCCAGCTAATAATACCTATAAAACGTCTAATTAAAATACTCAGCCAATCAAAGATTTTTATGAGCCAACTTTTTCTAGGTAAAGTCTCAGATAATACCCCATTTATGATTTTTTTGGCATAAATAAAAAAACTATTCTATCGATATTTTTGACGAAGATATCTAATCTCCGACAACTTTCAAATCAATAGAATAGTTTATTATTTTTATCAAATATTCACAAATATAGAAAGTTACTCTTACAGGTACTCTAATCTGTCAATTTCTGGTTTTTCAGGTGTTTGTGTAAAATCTGTATCGACCGGATTTTTAGGCGCTTTTCTTACGAATAACATAATCGCCACGATAAAGTATAGTAAGTATACAGGAAGTAGTATACCAACTGTCATTACACCGATTACAATCGCTGAGATTAAGAATAAAATTCCTGAAACAATTCTCGCTTTCATAGCAAATGACGCTATTAACGCTAATAATAAAGCAACAATCGCAACTATTGTATAAATTTTTACCAATAATACAAGTAACGATACGATGTCTAAACCTGAACTTTTTAACAATGATTCAACTCCTGGATCTTGTAATAAGTTATAAAGTATAGGTTCAAATTCCTTTTGTTTAAATGCAGTCGCTAACTGACTAGAAAATGCACCCAGAGATAGTAATCCTGTTATAAGTATCATAATAACATTCGCGATCCACGCTAATATTTTTTCAACTTTTCTGCTAAATGGTTTCATAAAGTGCTCCTTTAAATATATATTGATTAGATTATATCACAAAACACTTAAAATTAGTAATATTTAACCTTTTCTAATAAATAACATAAAAGCAATAATAAAATACAATAAGTAGACAGGAAACGCAACTTCTGTCGCCATCCCAGCAAACATTAGAGCTAAAAATAAAAATAGTACACCTGAAAAAAATTCTATGTTTTTATATTGAAAGTCGCTAATAATGCTATAAGCGCTGATAATAAGACTGAAAAATTTAATAAGTTGTATAAATATTTCAATCATTCTATCATACTCCATTCTTGTGTGGAGTAAAAAGTTTCTACGAGGCTAGAAGATGTAAACCCTGATAGATTCAGGAGTTAAAAACATTCCTTCCAGCGGTCTATCGAAAAACCTGTGTACATTAAGACTACCACTGAAATTAATATTATATTCGCTATCCAAGATAAAAGTTTTTCTATTTTTCTGTTAGATGATTTCATAAACTTCTCCTTTATTTCAATTAACAACTAAATTATATCATAAAAGCAAAAGATAATTTATTTAACTTTAACCACTCTTACAGAAAAAAATTTACAAGTGATTCGATCTAATATATGGATGTATTTCAACCCCATTTTCCCTTGTCTTAAATTCTTTTTAGAAATTATTACTAATATCCTACTTAATCCTATATAAAAAACCTAAGTAGCAAAATTAATATCGATTCCCCACACTGGTGTTTCCAGTATAAACGATTCATATCAAGTACTACTTAGGTTTCTATTAATTTTTTTCGCTTCTGCCCCGGAATTGGCTATGAACTATTCGGTTATGAACCTTTTTAAGTTACAAACCTATTTTAGCTGTGAAGTCTAATTCAACCTCAAGCATAGTTAGCTACGAGCCTACTTGGCTGCGAACCTAATTTGTACGCAAGATTAGTTGGCTATGAGTTTAAATTCTTAAAACCCTTAAATACTATCTTCCACGACGTTTTGCTTGTGGAGCAGCTTTTCTTACAGGTTTGTGATTTTGTTGAACAACAGGTCTGTGTACTGCTGGTTTTTGAGCAACTGCTGTTGGTCTTTGAACAGCTGGTTTTTGAGCTACTGGTCTGTGTACCACAGTTGTAGGTCGTTGAGCTGGTTTGTGTGTAGTTACTACTGTAGGTTTGTGGTTTGTCACTACTGTGTGGTTTGTAGTAGAAGAGTGACTTACAGAACCTGAAGCAACTAATTTTTTATGAACTTGAGTTGTAGCTACTATGTGAGCTTGAGTTTGAGTAGTTACATATGCATATGTTTGAGTGTACGGTTTGCTAATTTGACTAGCTGGTTTTTTAGTGAAATACACTTGATATACTAATTCTTGATCGTAGATCTTGTTAGCTGCGATTTGATTTTTACTTTCATTAGAAAAATCACGTTTTGAAATATTGTATTCATTAGCTAAGTTTTGAGGTAGAGAAATTGTCGCAAATACATTCTCGTCTCCTGATAGTTTTGCACTTTCTGCTAATTTTTTGTTAGTCCCTTCTTCAAGGTAATCAACTCTTACGTTGATTTTTTTGTTTGCAGCTTCTACTTTTGCATCATTCACGTTAGCAAATGAGAAAACTAGTAATGCTGGTAATACTGCTTTTAAAAGTTTTTTAAACATAGTTTCTCCTTAATTCGTTTTTTTTCGGAATTGATATCTAATATAAATACGTATCTTTACCGGAATTAATAATATCATAAATAGAAATTTACGTCAATCATTTTTTTAAATAAATTTTATTATTTTTACAAAGTTTTATATTTCTATAAATCAAGTCTTATATTACATTACAATCCAACTTAAAAATATACTTAAAATACAGTTAAAATAGTATCAATTATCAACATAGACAATTGCAAATTCTCAACTTATACACTCTCATATTACTTCTTAATATTATCTCTAAAAATAAAACAAAAAGTGTTTATTTAATATAAATATGTTAATAGCGGAAATTTTGTCAATCCCTCTCTACTTTTTATTCTAAAAATATATTAAGAAAACCTCTGCAATCAGATTTTCTCCGATTTCAGAGGTAAATTATTTTCTATAGATGTTTTTCTAATTCTTGAACAGACACTCCTAATTCTTCACATGCGTCCTCTTTTGTTATAATACCTTTTTTTATCAAGTTTACTACTGTACCTAATCTTCCTTGTTCTATTCCTTGTTCTATTCCCTGTTCAATCCCCTGTTGAAGTCCTTGTTGAAGTCCTTGTTGAAGTCCTTCTTCTCTGCCTTGCAGGAGTCCTTCCGCTATTGCCTGTTCCTTTTCTTCTTTAACATAAGCTAGGTGAGCATAATATCCATCAAAGTCTCTTCTTTTCTCATCAAACATACTCTTCTCCTCCTTGGTCCATTCTCTTGGATTTATTATACTATCCGCTTGTTCCATTATTTTTTCTGGTTCATGTGTATATGGCTTATTTCCGAAAAATTCTATCCAGCGTACTTTTTTATAATTTTCTGTTGTATTTTTCTCTATATTTTTCTATTTCCAAAAACACCATTCTAATTAAATTTCTTTTCTCTTTTATACCTTTTAAATTTAACTTTTAATTCTTCACAATTATCATCATCTCTCATACTGAATGTATGAATCGCTCGATCATCGTCAAAATATGGTTTCTCTGTTATCGCTATCGCATAAACCGGTATTAGTTCTTGAGATAAATGATACGTATCTACTCCCTCTTTCTTATACTCGTCTAAGTTTTGAGATACTTGTTCACAGATATATAACCACAATCTTTTTATAAAATCTACCTGCATAGCAACTTGAATTTCTATGATAACCTGTGTTCCATCATCTAATCCTGCAAGTACATCGACATGCGTTACATATGGGAGCACCTCTTTATACGGCTTAGCATGTATTTGTGCTCCATCTAAAATTTTTACAGAAGTTACTGGTAAATCCAATAAATCTCTAACGAATTGAGCCGTTACCTCTGTATTATTAAATACTTTTTTTGCTACTAAATCCATCATTGGACGTGTATCTTTATTACGTAATTGTTCCATTGTCTTTTCCCCCTATTATATACATATGAAACTGATTTAAAATTTTAATTTTTTCTTCCTCATTACCTACATTATACTCTATAAATCACCTTATTTCTATTAATAACCTTATTAGAACCCATTATTTTTTATATAATGCAATTTTTTCTCCATGTTCCGAATTTGGCAAACAGCCCTATATATTCTTTGTATCCATTGTAAACTCAAAAAATCACCCTCGAAGCTTTTTCGAGAGTGATTCTTTTGTTATAGACTAATTGATTAAACTTTTAATCCTATTTATCTTTTTTTTGACGTCTTCTTACCGCTAATGCGATTCCTGCGATTAGTGCTCCGAATCCTGCTGCAGCTGAGTTAGTTGTTTCGCTACCTGTGTTAGCTAGACGTTTAAACTGATCTTTAACTACGTCTACCGGTCCTCTTTCTCCTGCTGGGTTAGCTGGAGCATTTGGATCCATTGGTTTTTCTGGATTTTGTCCTGGTGTTCCTGGGTTTGCTCCTGGAGTTCCTGGGTTTGTTCCTGGTGTTCCTGGGTTTGCTCCTGGAGTTCCTGGATTTGTTCCTGGGTTCTCTTGGTTTGTTCCTGGTGTTCCTGGGTTTGTTCCTGGTGTTCCTGGGTTTGTTCCCGGTGTTCCTGGGTTTTCACCTGGTGTAACAGAACCTTTAGGTTTGAATACGTGTAGAAGATTTCCTGTTGCTGGATCAACTTTTGTTCCTACTAGTTCGTATCCTGGTACTTCTCCAGCTGGATTACTTCCTTCTGCCAATGGTTTTAATGGTTTACCATTTACATCTACCCATACTGTTACTTGTTTCTTAGTTACTGGTTTGAAGATGTGCGTTACTTTTCCTGTTTCTGGATTTTTCACTGTTCCTACTAATTCATAGTTAGGTACTTTTCCTGGGTCTTTTGATCCATCTTCTTGCGGACGGATTACTTTTCCTTCTGTATCAACCCACTCAGTTACCTTGTTGACAACTGGTGTAGGAGTAAATACGTGGATTACATCACCAGTTTCTGGGTTTGTAATTGTTCTTACTAGTTTGTAGTTAGGTACACTTCCAGCTTCTTCTGTTCCTGGTGCAGTTGGTTTTAATGGTTTACCATTTACATCTATCCATACCGTAGTTTTTCCTTCTTTAGTTACTGGTTTGAAGATGTGTGTTACTTTTCCTGTTTCTGGGTTTGTAACTGTTCCTACTAATTCATAGTTAGGTACTTTTCCTGGTACTTTTGATCCATCTTCTTGCGGACGGATTACTTTTCCTTCTGTGTCAACCCACTCAGTTACCTTGTTGACAACTGGTGCAGGAGTGAACACGTGGATTACATTTCCAGTTGTTGGATCTACAGTTGTACCTACTAGTTTGTAGTTTGGTACATTTCCTGCTTCTTCTGTTCCTGGTGCAGTTGGTTTTAATGGTTTACCATTTACATCTACCCATACTGTAGTTTTACCTTCTTTAGTTACTGGTTTAAAGATGTGTGTTACTTTTCCTGTTTCTGGGTTTGTAACTGTTCCTACTAGTTCGTAGTTAGGAGTTGATCCTGCTGGGTATGTTCCTGGTGTTACAGGTTTGATTGGGTTTCCTTTTTCGTCTACCCACTCAGTTGTTTTACCTTCTTCGATAGATTTCTTAACTTTTTCAGCTTCTTTTCTAGCTTCTTCTTTAGCTTTTTCTTTTTGCTCTGGAGTTAAGTTTGGATCTTTATCAATGTTTTTGATTTTCTCTTCAAGTTCTTTTTCTACAGATTTTTTAGCTTTCTCTTTATCTTCTGGAGATGGTGTATATGGTTTATCTTTATCACCTTCAGATGGATTTGTTGGGTTGTCTGTAGATGGATTTGATGGAGTTTCTTTCTTAGCAGCTTCTTTAGCTTTTTCTACATCTTCAGGAGTCTTAGCTTCTTTTAATGCTTTCTTAGCTTCGTCAGCTGTTTTCTTAGCTTCTTCCTTAGCTTTTTCTTTTTGCTCTGGAGTTAGGCTTGGATCTTCATCAATTTTCTTAACTTTGTTTTCTAAAGCTTTTTCGATTTCTTTAGAAGCTTCTTCTTTGATGTCTTTGTATACGTAAGTAACTTCTGTTGTTCCTTCTGTTACTTTACCATTTTCATCACCTTTAGTTGAAGTTGGTACTAATACGTATAGTTTTCCATCTTTAGTAGTGATTGTAGCTGGTTTATTGTCAGTTGTGTCATATGCTGAACTTACTGATCCGTCTGTAGTATCTTTAACGTCTTCTGCGATTGTGTTACCCGCTTCATCAGTGTAGTGAACTACTACATTCCCTTTAACTTCTTTATACACATATGTTACTTCTGTTGTTTTTCCTGCTTCAACGCTTCCGTTTTCGTTACCTTTAGTTGATGCTGGTACTAATTCGTATACTTTTCCTTCTGGAGTAGTGATACGAGTTGGTTTCATATCATTATCAGTAGTGTTATAAGCAGCTCCTGGTTTACCGTCTTTAGTATCAACAGCGTCAGTTTGGATTGTGTTTCCAGCTTCGTCTACATAGTGAACTACTACTTGTCCTGCTTTTTCGTAAACGTAAGTTACTTCAGTTTTACCTTCTACTACGTCTCCTGTTTCAGGTTTAGAATCGTCTTTAACAGCTTTTTCTGTTAAGTAATATTTAACACCATCTTTTTCGATTGTTGCTGGTTTATTGTCAGTTGTATCGTATTTAGCGTTTAGAGAAGCACCTTTAGTATCTTCTTTATCTTCAGCAATTACGTTACCTTCTGTGTCAACGTAGTGAACTACTACATCTCCAGTTACTTCTTTATAAACGTAAGTAACTTCTGTTGTTCCTTCTGTTACTTTACCGTTCTCAGTACCTTTAGTTGCAGTTGGCACTAATGCGTATTTCTTACCATCTTTTGTAGTGATTGTAGCTGGTTTGTTATCAGTTGTGTCATATGCTGAGCTTACTGATCCGTCTGTAGTATCTTTAACATCTTCTGCGATTGTGTTACCCGCTTCATCAGTGTAGTGAACTACTACATTCCCTTTAACTTCTTTGTACACATATGTTACTTCTGTAGTTTTACCTGCTTCAACATCTCCAGTTTCGTTACCTTTAGTTGATGCTGGTACTAATTCGTATCCTTTTCCTTCTGGAGTTGTGATACGAGTTGGTTTCATGTCGTTGTCAGAAGTATCGTATTTAGCTCCTGGTTTACCATCTTTAGTATCAACAGCGTCAGTTTGAAGTGTGTTTCCAGCTTCGTCTACGTAGTGAACAACTACTTGTCCTGCTTTTTCGTAGACATAAGTGATTTCTGTAGTACCTTCTACAACAGCACCGTTTTCTGGTTTAGAACCTTCTTTAAGTTCTTTAGCTGTCAGGTGGTAAACTACTCCATCTTTTTCAAGTTTAGCTGGTTTATTGTCAGTTGTATCATATTTGTCACTTAGTGATCCATTTTCTACATCTTTAGTATCTGCAGCTAATGTGTTTCCTTCTGTATCAACGTAGTGAACTACTACATTACCAGTGATTTCTTTGTACACGTAAGTTACTTCTGTAGTTTCTCCAGCTTTAACTTTACCTGTTTCATCACCTTTAGTTGATTGAGGGATTAATTCGTATACTTTTCCTTCTGGAGTAGTGATACGGTTTGGTTTCATGTCATTATCAGCAGTGTTGTAGTCTGAGTTTGGTTTACCGTCTTTTGTATCAACAGCATCCACTTGAATAGTGTTACCTTTCTCATCAGTGTAGTGAACTACTACTTGTCCTGCTTTTTCGTAAACGTAAGTTACTTCAGTTTTACCTTCAACTACGTCTCCGTTTTCTGGTTTAGAATCATCTTTAAGAGCTTTAGCTGTTAAGTAGTAAACAGTTCCGTCTTTTTCGATTTTTTCTGGTTTGTTGTCAGTTGTATCGTATTTAGCGTTTAGAGAAGCACCTTTAGTATCTTCTTTATCTTCAGCAATTACGTTACCTTCTGTATCAACGTAGTGAACTACTACATCACCAGTTACTTCTTTATAAACGTATGTTACTTCTTTAGTTTCTCCAGCAACAACTTTACCAGTTTCGTCACCTTTAGTTGCTGTTGGTACTAGTTCGTATACTTTTCCTTCTGCAGTTGTAATACGTGTTGGTTTCATTCCGTTATCAGTAGTGTCGTAGTCTGATCCTGGTTTTCCATCTACAGTGTCTTTTGCACCTGAAGCTACGTTAGCACCTGCCGCGTCTACACCTACTAATGGAGTTCCGTCTTCTGTTTGGTAGTTAACTACTACTTGTCCTGCTTTTTCGTAAACGTAAGTTACTGTAGTTGTACCTTCAACAACATCTCCAGCTGCTGGTTTAGAATCATCTTTAATTTCTTTAGCTGTTAGGTAGTATTTAACACCATCTTTAGTGATTTCAGCTTTTTTGTGGTCTGCTGTGTCATATTTAACATTTAGAGAAGCATCTGTTTCATCTTTTTCGTCTTCAGCAAGTGTGTTTCCTTCAGTATCTTCATACTTAACAACAACATTACCTTTAACTTCTTTATAAACGTAAGTTACTTCTTTAGTTTGACCTGATTCTACTGTACCTGTTTCATCACCTTTAGTTGATGCTGGTACTAATTCGTATACTTTTCCTTCTGCAGTTGTAATACGTGTTGGTTTCATTCCGTTATCTGCAGTGTTGTACTCAGAACCTGGTTTTCCATTGTCAGTGTCTTTAGCACCTGAAGCAATGTCTTTACCATCTGCAGTACCTACTAATGGAGTTCCGTCTTCTGTTTGGTAATTAACGATTACTGATCCAGCTTTTTCATAAACGTAAGTTACTTCAGTTTTACCTTCTACTACGTTTCCAGTTTCTGGTTTAGAACCATCTTTAAGACCAGCTTTTGTAATGTAGTATACAGTTCCGTCTTCTGCAGTGATTTTTTCTGGTTTGTTATCAACAGCAGTGTCATATTTTTCGCTTAGAGATGCACCTTTAAGGTCATCTTTGTCAGCTGCGATTTTGTTACCTTCTGTGTCAACATAGTGAACTACTACATCTCCAGTAACTTCTTTATAAACATATGTTACTTCTTTAGTTTCTCCAGCTACTACTGTACCTGTTTCGGCACCTTTAGTTGCTGTTGGTACTAATTCGTATACTTTTCCTTCTGCTGTTGTAATACGGTTTGGTTTCATTCCGTTATCAGAAGTGTCATATGCTGATCCTGGTCTTCCATCTACAGTATCTTTAGCACCTGAAGCTACGTTAGCACCTGCTGCATCAACACCTACTATTGGAGTTCCGTCTTCTGTTTGGTAGTTAACTACTACTTGTCCTGCTTTTTCGTAAACATAAGTTACTGTAGTTGTTCCTTCAACAACATCACCTGTTGCTGGTTTAGAATCATCTTTAAGCTCTTTAGCTGTTAGGTAGTATTTAACTCCATCTTTAGTGATTTCGTCTTTTTTGTGGTCTGCTGTATTGTATTTAACGTTTAAAGAAGCATCTGTTTCGTCTTTTTCGTCTTCAGCGATTACGTTACCTTCAGTATCTTCATACTTAACAACTACATTACCTTTAACTTCTTTATAAACATATGTTACTTCTACAGTATCTCCAGCAACAACTTTACCAGTTTCTTCACCTTTAGTTGCTGTTGGTACTAATTCGTATACTTTTCCTTCTGCAGTTTTAATACGATTTGGTTTCATTCCATTATCTGCAGTGTTGTAGTCACTTCCTGCTCTTCCATCTGTTGTATCATTATTAGTTTCAGGAACATTATTTCCTTCTGGATCTGTTCCAGATATTGGGTTACCTTCTTGGTCTGTATAGTGAACTACTACTGATCCAGCTTTTTCGTAAACGTAAGTTACTGTAGTTGTTCCTTCTACTACGTCTCCAGTAGCTGGTTTAGACCATCTTTAAGTTCTTTAGCTGTTAAGTAGTATTTAACACCATCTTTAGTAATAGATTCTTTTTTGTGATCAGCTGTATCGTATTTAACATTTAGAGAAGCATCTGTTTCATCTTGTTCATCATCAGCAAGTGAGTTACCTTCAGTATCTTCATACTTAACAACTACATTACCTTTAACTTCTTTATAAACGTATGTTACTTCTTTAGTTTCTCCAGCAACAACTTCACCTGTTTCTTGACCTTCAGTTGATTCTGGAACTAATTGGTAAACTTTTCCTTCTGCAGTTTTAATACGTTCTGGTTTCATTCCGTTATCTGCAGTGTTATAAGCTGTACCTGGTTTACCGTTATCAATATCTTTTGCACCTGATTCTACAGTTTTGCTTTCATCACCGACCACTGTACCTGTAAGTGGAGTTCCATCTTCAGTTTTGTAGTTAACGATTACTGATCCAGCTTTTTCATAGATGTAAGTTACTTTTGTAACACCTTCTACTACTGTACCTTCTTCAGCTGGAGCGTCTTTTTCTACATCATTTACAGCTGTTTTAGTAGCATCAGCTTTTAGGTAGTAAACATTTCCAGCTGCATCTGTAAGTTTTTGAGGTTTTTCAGTTTCGTTTTCTTTAGTGTTGTATGCTACGTTTTTAGAAGCTGTAGTACTACTTACAACTACATCATTTCCGTCAGCATCAACATAGTATTTCTCAGTTACTACTTCAGCTACTGTTTCAGGCGTATCAGTGTAAGGAGCTTTTAATTCTGTTCCGTCTTCTGTTTGGTAGTTAACTACTACAGAACCTTTTTTCTCTACTTCACGAGTTTTTTCTTCTGCATAAGTGTAAGTGATTGTTGTAGTTCCACTTGCTAAACGGTATGCACGAAGTGGGAGTGATTTCATCACGATAAGAGTACTCTGCAACTTCCGGCGCAGGATCAGAAAATTTCATAAGAAAATTAGGACTATCTTCTAAAGTACTTGTTTCTGTATCAGTAACGCTTGCTATATCAGCTGTTATATCAGTTGTAGGTCTTCCTTTATCATCAACTTGATCTCCATTATCAGCTTTAATCTCCTGAGGACCAGCCTCTGGTGATTTTGCCGATATTCCTAAAGAAATATATCGTTTGAAATTAAGGAGGTTATCTTCAAATCCTTTTTCTTGAAGATATGCAAGATAGTTTTTTACAAGAGTTTTGTTCGCTTCTCCTGTTGCAGTATCTGGAGCCGCTTTAAAGTTTTCTACCATTGCATATGTTCTATTTAAAGTAGCCCCAGTTCCATCTTTACTATCTGCTACATTATCACTAGATGACAATTGTATCTGTGCTGTTAAAGATAAACTCTCAGCTTTAGCTGTTACATAGGTATTTTTTTCAAGGACGAAAACATAGTCTCCTTCTTTGATTCCACCATCAGCTGTTACGTTAGCTGAAGTGAAGTCTTTTGCTGTTGCTTCTCCAGCTTTGAAAGCTTCTACCATCTTAGCATCAGAAGTGATTGCACCTGAATCAGCTAGTACATATTTACCATATGTTCCTTTTCCTGTTTGTTCAACGATCCAAGCTTTTCCACCAGCTTTTACACCATCATAAGTGATTTTACCTTCGGCATTACTTAATCCTTCTGGAGTCAATTTCGCAGTTACATCACCTAGAGTTGTGCTAGAATATTCTGAACCACCATCTCCAGTAGTTTCAACCTTAGGTTCTCCGATTAGGTGGTAAGTTTTTCCATCTTTTTCGATAGTTGCTTTCTTACCGTTTTCTTTAGCGTCGTTTAGGTCGCTATCTTCTGCATCGCCACCTGTTGTCCCTTTGAAAACTTCTCCTGATTTTCCGTATACATCGTATGGTGTTTCGATAGTTTTATCAGCACCAGAATTTTGGTTTTTATTTTCTTCTAGAACAGTATTACCTTCAGCAGTTACATATTTGTAATCTACTTTTCCAGTTTTAGTAATTGTATTTGTTCCCTCTGCAGTTGGATCAGTTGAAAATTGCCTACCTGCATCTGGGTTCTGAATATTAGCTGTATCTACAATTACTGATCCTTTATCATTTGAGATCGTTGTTGTGTTGTCGCTGTTTTCTGTCATCGCAGCTTCTGCTGAGTTAGCACCAGCTGATAATGCGATCGCAGTACCAACGATTACACCGATTGCTCCGATTTTAACCGAATCAGAACGCCCGTTTTTAAACTTACGTATCGAGAATTTATCATTCTTATTTATTAACATAAATTTACCTTCCTTTTTAATTTTTATAACTTAACAATACTTTTTTTCATGATTTTTCCTAAACAAAACTTAAATAACTAACGTTAGTTCAGAAATTCTCAAGATATATTTTAGCACTTTTAGAGTCTTAAATGCAATTATTTTGGTATTAGACAGACGTTAATAATATAGAATATCATTTACTTTTTATTTTCAATAATTTACATAAATTTACTTCAAATCAGTAATATTTTAAAACTCATGATTCTTTGAAAGGTTTACAGTAAAAAATCCACCCTTTTCGAGTGGATTTTTACTTTTCATATTATTTAGTTGAATTTTTAATATTTTTGGATATTCCAGAGTACTATTGAATATGTTTGTATATGCAAATTTACCATCCTAAAGTTACATGAACAAACTCACAACCTAGTCTTCTTAATTCGTTTTGTCTGTCATTATAATAAGGCACTGCAATACCTTTTACAACAACGTTCTTCGTGTTTTTAAGATGTAAACTTACAGAAGATGTAAAGTGATATACTTCGACAAACTCATATTCTTTAAACAATTCAACAAGAGCATCTTCGAATATTAAAGGTGTCACTAGGTATTTCACATTGTCGATTTTGAATTGTTCTTTTGGATGAGGTACATAATAATCTACATTCAATGCTTTTGCATAAGTCGTAATGAAATTCACCGAAATGCTCTCGTCTTCTTCTGAGAAGTTCTGTCCAAGAAGAACTTTAGCTGTTCTGCCATTACTTACAGGTTCTACATCTAACTTAAAGAAATCTTCTAGGTACACCAACTTCTCTTTTGCGACAACATGAAAATCACTATCGTACAACGTATAATGCCTTTCTGTGTTGTTGATTAAATCATCACGAGTTAATCCATATTTTCCTACTTGTCTGTAGTTTAGAGGTAATGCGTACATTCCTTTTGGATAAATATCCGCATAACCATCATCAAAACTCATAAGCTGTTTATGTTTTGAACGAGCAACTATATCTAGAATTAACGGATTATCAAAACTAGCGTAGAATATTTTATCGTATTCTTTCGCACATTCATAAAGAGCTTGTTCATAAGTTGCTTCGTCAGCAACATGAAATACTAAATCAAAATCACAAGAATAATGTTCCTGTCTTTCATTCATCACAGGAGTAAGATATACTTTTAAAAATTTTTCTTCTGAATACAATTTTTGAATATAGTTTGCTATCTTTGCCTGCAAAGGGGTCGTTGCAATTATTAGATTTTCCATATTGTTCTCCTTTCGTTTTTTTATATAAATTTAAAAAGGGAATGACTTAAAAATCATGATTCAAAGAAATGTTTTTATTGAGTCAGTCCCTTATTTCTTATTTTTCATTATTTTTACTAAGCCTGCTTATCTCTTGTTCATAAGATTCAAGTAGTACTTACTTACATTTTCTAGCGAATATTTTTTCGCAAGAGTTATATTACCTTCATTAGATTTTTGGAAATCAGGTTGTTCCATCTGCATTATTTTTTCTACTAGCCCGATTTGACTTCTGAATAATGTTATCGAGTCCGACTGACTAGCGTAATATCTATGCGCAAAATCGACATCAGACAGTAATCCTAACAGACCTTGACTTGCCGCTTCAACAAAGGCATTCGCAAAAAGTTCTGTGAAACTCGCAGAAATATAACACTGATGTTTTTGATAAGGTACTTCTTCCACAATTCCTACAAAATTGATGTTAGGTGTAAGTTCGTACTTCTCTTTCAACTCAGCAAGGCGTTCTTTAGTTCCACCGTAAAATGTAATTTTTGCTTTTGAACCAAGGTTATACAGCTGAATAAAAGCTCTAATCACAAGTTCTACATTTTTCAACTCTTGCATATTTCCTACAAGACAGTAATCAGTTACTGAACCAACGTTTTTTACTTCAGCAAAATTTTCAACAACCATAGGCGGTAAAAATCTTACATCGTAGTCCAGTTTTGCAAGCTCTTCAGTAAGTCTTTCACTAGCGACCAAATAACTAGTTTTCCCGCGAAGGTTCGCAAGTTCTAAGTTACGAAGGACATTTTCATGGATAACTTCATAATAGTTTTTTCCGGTATTTTCCATAAAACGGCATAGGTTCGGTGCTGGAACGATGTGCTGATCACGGATAAGAAGATCATCTTGCTTAGCATTAACCGCAAGGTATTTCACTAGTAAATCCTCTTCCGCCAGAATTTCTCCATCTTTAAGGAAAATATATCCTGGATAGAATAGACGAACTGGCACTGGCTGTTTAAATGGATCCATATATTTCATTTTCAAGGCTACACTACCGTCACTATTGTACAAAAGCACCTCTCCAGCCTTATAGTCTTCGAAAAGGAACGGGGCTTCAGTGAAATAAAACTTTCCTGAGCCATCACCTAAGGTAACAGAGCTTACAAAACCATCTTCCGTCAGAACTAGCTCATCACCTTCTTCTAATTCGAGAACATCAGGATGAATCGAAGGAGCTTTATGACCGATGTCAGAATAACTAAACGGCACGCAAACTATCTCCTCATCTAGAAACCCTAGTTTTTTAATATCTTCTTTCCAATTGTCCCTAATTTGAGGAGCACTTGCTAAATGCAGGTAGTCTACATTTAGACTTCTCGCTACCTTCGCTCTATATAATTGAGTGGTTTCAAAACCATATCTATTCGTTTCTCTAACCGGGTGCATAGTTATTATTCTTGGCATAATCTTTCCTTTCACTATCTAATATTTATCCGATTTATTATATATCCGTGGATTCATCATCTTCCTATATACTATTTTAATCAATTAATTTTATCATAAATAGGGTTAGTCCGCAACAGAAGGGCGTGTGGTATGTGGGGAGGATGTTTCTCAGCGTTTCTAACTACAAAAATGAGCTAGAAATACATAACAATGCATCTCCAGCTCTGAATATATTATCTTTCTATTTTTACGTAGATTATAGTCACTAGTTATTACCAATATAATTTCTATAAATATTTCTCAAATTCTTGTTCACTTAGATTCAATTTACTAGAAGCTATTTCTTTCGTTAGGAATCCGCCTTTTACTAAATCTACCATCATACTTAATCTTCCTTGCTCGATTCCTTCTTCTCGCCCTTGTTGAAGTCCTTGTTGAAGTCCTTGTTGAAGTCCTTCCGCTATTGCTTGTTCTTTTTCTTCTTTAACATAAGCTAGGTGAGCATAATATCCATCAAAGTCTCTTCTTTTCTCATCAAACATACTCTTCTCCTCCTTGGTCCATTCTCTTGGATTTATTATACTATCCGCTTGTTCCATTATTTTTTCTGGTTCATGTGTATATGGCTTATTTCCGAAAAATTCTATCCAGCGTACTTTTTTATAATTTTCTGTTGTATTTTCTCTATATTTTTCTATTTCCAAAAACACCATTCTAATTAAATTTCTTTTCTCTTTTATACCTTTAAATTTAACTTTTAATTCTTCACAATTATCATCATCTCTCATACTGAATGTATGAATCGCTCGATCATCGTCAAAATATGGTTTCTCTGTTATCGCTATCGCATAAACCGGTATTAGTTCTTGAGATAAATGATACGTATCTACTCCCTCTTTCTTATACTCGTCTAAGTTTGAGATACTTGTTCACAGATATATAACCACAATCTTTTTATAAAATCTACCTGCATAGCAACTTGAATTTCTATGATAACCTGTGTTCCATCATCTAATCCTGCAAGTACATCGACATGCGTTACATATGGGAGCACTTCTTTATAAGGCTTGGCATGTATTTGTGTTCCATCTAGAATTTTTACAGAAACTACCGGTAAGTCAAGTAAGTCTCTTATGAACTGTGCCGTTACCTCTGTATTATTAAATACTTTTTTCGCTACTAAATCCATCATTGGACGTGTATCTTTATTACGTAATTGTTCCATTGTCTTTTCCCCCTATTATATACATATGAAACTGATTTAAAATTCTAATTTTTTCCTTCCCTATTACCTTTATTATACTCTATAAGTTTCCTTTTTTCTAACGATAACTTTATCTAATATCATCATTTTCGAAGATAAGATACCTTTTTCTCCCTACCTCAAATTTTACAAAGAACGCACATTTATAATAAACTAAAAAATCACCCTCGAAATGTATCGAGGGTGATTCTTTATTTTAGACCGATATTAAATCTTAGTCTTCTTTTTTACGTTTTCTGATTGCTGCTGCAATTCCTGCAAGTAATACACCGAATCCTGCTGCCGCTGTGTTAGATGTTTCGCTACCTGTGTTAGCTAGACGTTTAACTTGTGCTTTAGGAGTAGCTGCAGTTACTTTTCTAAAGATGTGACGTACATTTCCATTTTCGTCTACTACAGTTCTTACGAACTCGTATCCTGAAACTGCTCCTGCTTCTACTGAACCTTTTTCAGATGGTTTAATTGGGTTTCCATTTTCATCTGTCCATGTTGTAGTAGCTGTTGCTTTTTCGTATACATATTCTACATCTCCATTTGGAAGTTTCTTAGTTTCTACTAAGCGGTATCCTGGGATATTTCTGCTTCCTTTTAGGCCTTTTTCTTTCGCAGGTACGTTTGGAATTGGATTTCCATCTTTATCTCTGTAGATAGTTTGTTTCGCTCTGTAAATGTGTCTAACTTTTCCATCTGGATCTGTTACTGTTTCAACATATTCATATTCTGGAATATCTAAGACTGGTGATAGCATATCAAATTCGAATCCTGGGATTACGTTTCCTTCTGTATCTCTGATGATTCCTTTTGGTTTTTCAACTGATGGAGTTGGTGTTGGAGTTGTTACTTTTTCGTAGACGTGTTCGATATCTCCGTTTTCTAGAGTCTTAGTTTCTACGAATCTGTATCCTGGAATATCTTTCTTAGGTTGTTCACCTACTTCTGTTGTTGTTCCTGGGATTACATTTCCATCTTTATCTTTGAACACTGTGTTTACTTTTTCATATACGTGTTCTGTGTCTCCATTTTCTAGAGTCTTAGTTTCTACGAATCTGTATCCTGGAATATCTTTCTTAGGCGTTGTTCCTTCCTCAGTTGTTGTTCCTGGGATTACATTTCCATCTTTATCTTTGAATACTGTTGTTACTGTTGTTACTTTTTCATATACGTGTTCAATATCTCCGTTTGGAAGTTTCTTAGTTTCTACGAATCTATATCCTGGAATATCTTTATTAGGTTTTTCGCCTTCTTCTGTTGATTCTACAGATTTATTGTCTTTATCAACAGTGATTAGGTTACCGTCTTTATCTTTGAAGAATGTTTTAACTCTTTCGTATACGTGTTCTGTGTCTCCATTTTCTAGAGTCTTAGTTTCTACGAATTTGTATCCTGGGATATCTTTCTTAGGCGTTGTTCCTTCCTCAGTTGTTGTCCCTTCGATTACGTGTCCATCAGTATCTACGAATGATGTAGTTACTTTTTCGTATACATATTCAGTATCTCCATTTGGAAGTTTCTTAGTTTCTACTACTTTGTATCCTGGAATGTTCTTAGGATCTTTGTTCCTTCTTCTGTTGTTGTTCCTGGGATTGGGTTACCTTTTCTATCTACGTGTTTAGTTGTTACTGGTTCGTAGATGTGTTTAGTGTTACCTTTTTCATCAGTTTCAGTCTTAACAAGTTTGTATCCTGAGATTTTTTCTGATGGGTTTTTACCATCTTTAGATGGGATAATTTCAGTTTCTTTACCATCTTTTCCTACTACTACAAATTTAGTGTCAGGACGTACTGTTGGTGTGTAAGAAGCTTTGATTGTTTTACCATTTTTATCTTTACGTACAACTTCTACTGGAGTAGCTTTTCCTACGAAGTTTGGTTCTGGAGTAAATGTTACTTTACCATCTTTATCGATTGTGTAAGTTCCTTCTCCTGGTACTTCTTTAGTTGTTGATCCATCTTTAAACGTTGGAGCTACTGTAGTGTCTACATCACCTTTGAATACTGGAGTGTTAGATTGAGGTTGTCCTTTAGCACCTTCAGATACTACGTTTTCTGTAGTTGTTTTACCTAATACTGTTGGTGTGTATTTAGCTGTTACTGGTGTTCCGTTTTCGTCAACACGTTTAACTGTTACACCTTTAGCTTTTCCTACGAAGTTTGGTTCTGGAGTGAATGTTACTTTACCGTTCTTATCGATTGTGTAAGTTCCTTCTCCTGGTACTACTACTTTACCATCTTTATCCGCACCTTCAAGAGTTGGAGCTACTGTTTCATCGATTGGTATTGTTACAGTCTTACCATTTACTTTAGTAGTTCCAGCTGTGAATACTGGAGTTTCTGATTGAGGTTGTCCTTTAGCACCGATTGATGTTACGTCTTTACCTGTTGGTGTTACTGGTAATACTACTGGAGTGTATTTAGCTGTTACTGGTGTTCCGTTTTTATCTTCACGTTTAACTGTTACACCTGTCGCTTGACCAGTGAAGTCTTTATTTGGAGTGAATGTTACAGTTCCATCTGGAGCAACTGTGTAAGTTCCTTCTCCTTCGATAGTCACAGAATCAACTGGGTCTCCTGTTTTAGGATCTACTAGTTTAGCTGGTTTATCAGATAATTCTACAGTTTTTTCTACACCATTAACTGTTGTTTTACCTGCTGTGAATTCTGGTTTACCAGTTTGTTTAGCACCTTGTACATCAGTTGTAGTTACACCTTCTGCAGTTGGTGTTACTGGTTTAACTGTTGGTGTGTATTTAGCTGTTACTTCTGTACCGTTTTTGTCAACACGTTTAACTGTTACACCACTAGTTTTACCAGTGAATTGTGGTTCTGGAGTGAATGTTACTACACCATTTTCATCGATTGTGTAAGTTCCTTCTCCTGGTACTACCACTTTACCTTCTTCATCAGCACCTTCTAATGTTGGTTTAACAGTTTCGTTGATTTCTACAGTTACATCTTTACCGTTAACTGTTGTTTTACCTGGTGTAAATACTGGAGTTCCAGTTTGTTTAGCACCTTGAACATCTTCAGATACTACATCATCTGATGTTGGAGTAACTGGTTTAACTGTTGGTGTATATTTAGCTGTAGCTGGAGTTCCGTTTGTATCTTTACGTTGAACTTCAACACCTTGAGCTTTACCTGTGAAGTTTGGTTCTGGTTTAAATGTTACTTCACCAGTTTCTGGGTTGATTGTGTAAGTTCCTTCTCCTGGTACTGTTACTGATTTTTCATCAGTTGGTTCACCAGTTTCTGGATCGATTAATTTAGCTGGTACAGTTGGATCGATTGGAGCTTTTTCGTGACCTTCTGTGAATGTTGGAGTTCCACTTTGCTCTTGACCTTGTGCACCTTCAGAAGTTGTTCCTTTTGCAGTTGGTTTAACAGGCGTGATATTCGGAGTATAAGTTGTTGTTACAGCTGTTCCGTTTTTATCTTTCGCTTGAACTGTTACTGGTTGAACTGGACCTGCGTAAGTTTTATCTGTTGGAGTGAATACTGCAACTGGATCTTTACCATCTTCTGTTTTAAGAGTGTATTTACCAATTACATTTCCTTGTGGATCTTTAGCTGGTACTTCTGGTGCTGGTTGTCCATCTTCACCTAATAATGTATAAGTATCTGTATCAATATCTACAGATTTTTCTGTTTTAGCTCCTGTTACAGGATCTTTAACAACCGCTGATCCATCCGTGAATTTAACTGGTTGTTCTTGTGTTTGACCTTGAATTTCACTAGAGATAGCTGGTTCTGCTTTTGGAGAAGTTCCAACCACTATTGGTGTAAATGTACCAGTTGCTGCTGTTCCATTCGTATCTCACGTTTTAACTGTTACACCTTTAGCTTTTTCCTACGAAAGTCTGGTTTTTGGTTTAAAAGTGAACTGTTCCATCTGGATCTACTCTGTATGTTCCTTCATCTGTTACAACTTCAGTAACTTCTTGACCTGTAGTTGGATCAATTAGTTTTAGCAGGTACATTTTCATCGATAGGCACTTCTTTTTCTTCACCATCAATCATCGCTTTACCACCATGGAATTTCGGTGTTCCACTTTGTTCCGCACCTTGAATATCCGCTGTTGTTACATCGTCTCCTTCTGGATCAGCAGGAACTACTACCGCTGTATAGTCAGCTGTTACCGGTGTTCCGTTTGTATCTTTACGTTGAACTTTGATTGGTGTTCCTTTACCTGTGAATTGTTTATCTGGAGTGAATGTTACTTCTCCAGTTTCAGGATTAACTGTGTAAGTTCCTTCTCCATCAATTGTTATTGAGTCTACTGGTTGACCAGTTTTTGGATCGATTAATTTAGCTGGTTCTTTAGTATCGATAGGTACTTCTACTTCTTTTCCATCGATTGTTACTTTACCAGGTTTGAATTCAGGAGTTCCTTTTTGTTCTGCTCCTTGGATATTTTTTGTGAATGTATCTACACCTTTTGGTGTTACTGGTTTAACAGTTGGTGTGTAAGTTGCTGTTGTTGGAGTTCCATTCGCATCTTTAGCTTGAACTGTTGCTGGTACTGGAGTACCCGTAAAGTCTTTATTTGGTGTGAATGTTACTTTACCTGTTGTTGGATCGATTGTGTATGTACCAACTTCTTTTCCGTTAGCATCTTTTGCTGGAATTGTTGTTTCATCAGTTGGTTGTCCAGTAGCTGGATCGATTAATTTAGCTGGTTGTTCAGCATCGATCTTCATAGGAACTTTAGCATCACCTGGTGTGAATGTTGGAGTTCCTTCTTGAGGTTGTCCTTGTGCACCTTCAGTTGTTGTTGGTTTTCCTGTTGGTTCTACTGGAGTGATGTTTGGAGTGTAAGTTGTTGTTACTGGAGTTCCATTTGTGTCTTTAGCTTGGATAGTAACTGGTTGTACTTCACCTGCATATGTTTTATCAGTTGGAGTAAATACCGCAGTTGCTTTACCGTCTACAACTTTAAGTGTGTATGTACCGATAACATCTCCTGCTGGGTTTTTAGCTGGTACTGATTCTGCTGGTTGTCCATTTTCACCTAATAATGTAAATGAATTAGGGTCAAGTGGTACTTCTTTTTCAACACCGTTAACAGTTGCTTTACCAGGTTTGAATGTTACTTCTTTAGATTGTTCAACACCTTGTACGTCTGTTGTTTCAGCTGGTTCTGCAGTTGGTGTTACACCTACGATTGTTGGAGTATAAGTTGTTTTAACTTTAGTTCCGTTTTCGTCTTCTGCTTGAACGTTAGCTGGTTGTACTTTACCTTTGTATTCTTTGTTAGTTGGTGTGAATGTTACTTTATTAGTAGCTGGGTCAATTGTGTATTCCCCTACTTTATTTCCTTCTGGATCTAAAGCATCTACTGGAGTACCAGGCGCTACTGGGTTACCTGAAGCATCAAGTAGAACCGCTGAATTAGCTTTAATTGGTACTGATTTTTTAACACCTTCTACTGTTGTTTCACCAGGTGCAAATGATACAGTTCCATCTTGTGGTTGTCCTTGGATACCTGAAGATTCCGCTGGTGTTGCTGTTGGTGTTACACCTACGATGTGTGGAGTGTAAGTTGTGTTTACTTTAGTTCCGTTTTTATCTTCTGCTTGTACTTTAGCTGGTGTTACTTTACCAGTGTAAGTTTTATCAGTTGGTGTGAATGTTACTTCACCTGTTGCTGGGTTTACTGTGTATTCCCCTACTTTATTACCTTTTTCATCTAAAGCATCTACTGGTCCAGTTGCTTCTGTTCCATCTGGATTTAATAGTTTTACAGAGTTTTCTTTAATTGGTACTTCAGCATTTCCTGCTGTGAATGTAGGAGTTCCTTTTTGAGTCTCACCTTGTACTCCTGCTGAGTCTGCTGGTTTAGCTGTTGGTTCTACAGCAGTTACTGTTGGAGTGTATTTGTAGTAGCTGTCGCTGTTACTGGTTGACCATCTTTATCTTGACCTACTGGTGCTGTTAATGTTACATCAACACCTGATGCTGTTCCTGTGAATGTTGGAAGTGGTTGGAATGTTACTTCACCTGTTGTTGGGTTAATTGTGTAAGTTCCTTCTCCATCAACCGTTACAGAATCCACTTTAGCGCCAGTTTTTGGATCTACTAATTTAGCTGGGTAAGTAGCACTTGGTGTTACTGGTGTAGCTGAATCACCTTCTGTTTTGAATGTTGGAGTTTTCTTCTGTTCTTTACCTTGAACATCAGTTGATGTTTCTGGATCTGCAGTGATTTCTTTTGGAGTTACTGTTGGAATATATACAGCATCCATAGTTTTTGTAGCTCCTGCTGAGTGAGTTCCATCATTGATGTTTTCAAGTCCATTTTGAGCTGTTAATGCAGTCCATCCAGTTGATTCACCATTTGAGTCTACTGCACGTAATACGATACCATCAGCTTTACCTACGAAGCCAGCTTCTGGTGTAAATGTAACCTTATCATCTGTTACTGTATATGTACCTTGACCTGCTTTAGTGTAAGTTTTTGTTAATGTTCCATCTGGATTAACAATCATTACACCTTCAGATTGAACTTTCTTAGTAGTTTCAGCACTGATTACATTACTTTGTTCAGTATACTGAATTTTACCGTATGAATTGAATGTAGTTTTACCGTTGTTAGAACCTAGGTCAGATGCATCATCACCTAATGGACGTGTTCTGAATTCGATACCTACTGATTGAGTTTCACCTTGTTTACCAGTAGTTTCTTCTTTATCTCCACGTGGTGGGTGAATTACTTGGATTTGGTTATCTTCTACTTCCCCTGAGTATGCAATTCCTACAGCTTTTTCTACTTGAGCTTCATCTTTTGCGATACGAACACGGAAGTTTACAACATCTTTACTAGTATCAACTACTTGAGTATTTGTAAATGTTAATTCTACTGTTTGACCATTTCCATTTACTTCTGCAATATTAGATTCTTCACCTTTATCGAATTTACCATTACCATTGAAATCGATAAATCCACGAACATAAGCTTTTTCTAGAGTACCATTAAAGTTTTCATTTCCGTTAGCTGAAGCAAGAACTTTAACTTTATAAGTGTTCTCCGGACCTCTAACTAATTGTACTTCTGGACGACCCGTATCTTTGTTAATATGTACATTTTCTGGAGCAATAAGTTGATCTACACCTTCATCCCCAGTTTCTGTTGCATCATCAGAACCTATTCCAATTACACGAGTACCTGGTGCAGAGTCGATATCCGCTTTAACTTTACCTAAGTATGGTTGTTGGATTTGTTTAATTGCTTTTGTATCATAATCAATAGATTGAGTTCTTAAGTAGTGTTCAGCCATTCCATAAGATTCTGGAAGATCTCCAAAGTCAGAGAACTTGATACCAATCATAGAAGATTGTTGTCCAGAAGACATGATATAAAGTCCTACTTCAGTTACGTTTGCTGTAGATAGTACTGGAGTTCCCGCTCCACCATTGTTACGGTATCCACCGAATACTTGCGAACCTAAACCTGCAGTAGTTGCATCAGGAGTTGCAAATTTTTCATTACTTAAGGCATTATAGAATTTTTCATCTTGCCATTTAAGGATAGCAGTTTTACCACCATTCATATCTTTAAATTTATCAAGTGGAACATAAGCATTTTTATTAGAACCATATCCAACAATTGCAGCTAAGTCCCATGGAGTACCATTAGTTGTATAAATTTCAGACTCAAGTGTCCCGATATCTTCCCCAGAAGTCATAACGATACCAGGTTTTACAGGTTTACCATTATAAGTCGCTGTTACATCGAATTTAACCCCAGCTGCTTGACCATTTTTAGGTTGGCCAGCAGGGTTTGTTCCTGCAATTGTTGTTTTAGCTTTACCAGATGTTAGACCAGCATTAGCAACGTGAGTATATCTGTTTTGAGGATTTGCACCTAACCCTGTTGCACCATTTTCAGGATTAAATTTATTTTCTTTATCCGGTTGGTATGAACTTTCTAAATCAGTTCCTGCAACACGGTTTTTGAATGTTTCAGTTGATTCGAACGGTTTTAGCTCTTTAACCTTCATAGTAACGATATAACCAGGAATCAATTCTTTTGTATATGTAGAACCAATTTGAAGTTGGTTAGATGCAGTTAGATTTGTCCATGCGGCTGTATCTCCAAAGTCTAACCATTGGATTTGGTCGTTTAAGTCTTTAATTTCTTTTAGATTTTCTTCTTTAGTTCTTACTTTGATATCTGATAATGAAGTATATCCATGATCTTCTAACCATTTTTTACCTGTTTCAGTCGAAGCATCTTTAAGCGCTGTTGTAGTTGCTTCCGCTAATACTACGTCGAATTTACCGTTACGTTTAGCTCCAGCATTCTCTAACTCTGTGTAAACTGCTTTAATAGAGTTGCTTAATTCTGCTAAACTTTTAGCGATTTGTTCTGTAGTCGCTTTGTCGTTTCCTAATAATTCTTTAGCTACTTTTAATGCTTCTTCGTTTTTCACTACTGCAGCTTGTACTGCTGGTTTTGCTTCTACTTTTAAGTCTTTTTTAGCTAATTCAGTTTTAGCAAGTGTGTTAGTTACTTGTGCTTCTGAAGCTACTTGTGTTAATTCTTTTTTAGCTGCTGCTACATCTTTTTCTTCTTTTGTAGCTTTTGCTTCTTTAGCTTTTTGTTCAGCTTCTTTTTTCTCTTCTAATTTTTTGTCGAAAGCTTGAGCTTTAGCTTCTGTTACTACTTGGCTTAAAGCTTGCACTGCTTGCGCTTGCGCATCTACTTCTGCTTGTGTAGCTGCTTCGTTAGCTAATACTGCTTTAGCTGTTTCTAACGCTTCTTTTGCTGCTTCTACAGCTGCTTTATCTGCATCTTGAGCTGATTTTAATTTTTCTTCTAATGTTGCGATACTTGCTTTTAAGATTTCTTTCTTAACTTCTGCTTTTGGAGTTTCTGCTCCTACTTTTGCCGCTACTGCTGCTGCAACATTATCTTTTGTAGTTTCAACAACAGGTTTTGCTTCTGCTTTTGGTGCAGCTTCTGCTTTTTCACCTGCGTTAGTTGTATTATCTACAGTTGTGTTATTTGATACTTCTTCAGCAGCTTGTGCTACTGCTCCAGCACCAAAAAAGATACTTGCACCAACTACTACCGATGCAGTACCGACTTTAAATTTCTTAATAGAATATGATTCTACTTTTGTACCTTGTTTGGTATCTTTTTAAATATTGGTTATTTTTCCTACCATTATTTTTCCTCCTTTAATTCTTTATAACATTATTACCTTTGAATAGCCGATTATTGAGTAACTTATCTTAAGTCCCCATAGAAATAAGATTCTCCTTATACATCTTCTTCAGTTGTGTCGTTGTTATTAAGATAAACAACTCCTCACCTTATATTATGTTCTTTGACTGATATATTCAATTTTCTACTATTCTATACCCTTTTGTTAATATTAGTAAACTAATGCTGAGATTCACATCGGAACTCATAAATAATTTTTACCTAATTTTAATTAATTTGTCCATAAAAACCCTTATAAATTCTCAAAATATTTTAAAATATTTCACTCTGATAATCATTAATTTATTTTAATATTATTTTTTTCTATCACTCACTCTTGAAAATACTGTTGTAATAAGATCTAGCCTTTCATTTTATATTATTTACAAAAGTTACAAACTTTCACAAACATATTATTCATTATAGTCAAATAAATTCCTTTTTCGTAAAAACAATCTAACCTGTATTCTTCATCTACTTTTTTAGGTATTCATTAACTTATTAAATAGGAAATTTTTAAAAATATCTCACTATATTATAACTATAACTAATCTTTGTTAATCTTATTAATTAGTCATATATTTTATTTTAGAGACTTTAAAAATCTTTAATAAAAATTTAATAAAATCTTTTCTTAGCATTTACTATTTTTATATAAATCTGTTATAATCATTATCCCCATCAACCCCTTACATTATATTAATTTAAAGGAGTTAAAGTTATGAAAAGATATAAAATAGATAATAATCATGTAGTAGATATACCGGACGAGGTATTCTCAGCAATTCGTTACTATAGTTATAAAGAAAGGTACTTGAAAATGAAAGATGCTGAGCATAACATCATACATTTCTATGAGTTTGATACTGAAGATAGTGACGGAGAAAACCTCGTAAGAGACCCTTCCCCATTACCTGATATATTAATTAGTACTAACGAAACTTATAATGAATTGTATAATGCACTAGCTACATTATCAATAGAAGATCAACTTCTATTGTACAATTTATTCGTAAAAGGGGAATCCTTAAGGAGTATTGCACTTAGGGAAAACAGCAATTCTATGGCAATCAGCCGCCATCGTGACAAGTTGTTCAAGAAGTTGGCTATAATTCTTATTCAATATAAGATTAAGAGATAGTACACTGTGAACTTTGTGTGAATTTTTACACAAAACCTGTTACAAAGTTCATTCACTATTAATAGTAAAGGGGATTTTTCGTAAGGGAGTATATTTATTTATATTTTATAACACTGAAAATCAACCCATCTCTTCTATCATTTCATAATTTACTTTCTATTACCGTCTTTATAGAGATATTTATGTAGGGAGTGGCTATTAAGGAGGGAGTAATTGTGAGACAGTACTATTTAACTGATAGGGAGACTGAATCATTTTATGAATTATTAGAAATTAAAAAGACTTAATAACTATGGCTCTTTACAAAGTAAAGATACCAAGAAAACTTCACCATGAATTTTATAGTTATGGTTTAGAAGGCTTATTAGTCAGTTTTTGATTCTCAATGAAGGGAAAATTGAGGAAAAAGATTTTGATCGTTTTGCCTTCGTTACTATTAAAAGAAAATTAATCGACGAGATTCGCTATAGAAACAAAGAGAAAAGCATACCTCTAGATATTTTCGATAATAACAAATTGGATGCGACAGATGACAGCTACTCGTATGTATATATTCAGCTGTTCGAGTATTTGAAGAACACCTTAGATGAACAGGAACTTAAGTTTTTCTGCGAGTTTATAAAATCTCTAAATATGAAAAAGACCGCAGAAGCTATGAACATTTCGTTACGAACAGCATATAGAATCCACAAACAAATTAAGGGAGTTTGTGAGAAATTTTTATTGAGCTAAAGTTTTAAATATCCGCCACTTTCTATGTGAATATCAATGTCTTTCTATTAAACTTACAACAAACACAAAGACACCCTCGAAAAATATCGAGGGTGTCTTTTTTGTTAGAGTTTAGTTTGGTAGGTTTTTTGTTTAGATTTCAAATTAGTTTTTATCGTTTTTACGACGTCTTACTGCTAGTAATCCACCTAGGATCGACATTCCTAATCCTGCTAAGCCAGTATTAGTTTCTGTTGTTCCTGTGTTTGCTAGACGTTGTCCTAGTTTAGAGTTTGATGAATTTCCAGTTGATGCTCCGTTGTTTCCACGTGAAACATTTGTTGAGTCATCTTCTTTATTTCCACCATCGTCATTATTAGATTGACCATTAGAACCTTTAGCTTCTACTAATTTTTCTGCTGGGATTACTACTACTCTTCCATCTGGATATACGATTGTTGTTTCTCCAGTTGCTGAAACTGTAATCTTATCTTCTTTCAACTCAGGGTTTGCTTTAATTAACGCTTGTTTAACAGCTTCTTTTTCTTCATCTGTTAAGTTCATTGAATCACCCACTTGAACTTTTTCAGGGAAGTTGATTTCTTGTGAAGCAGTTCTAGACGGTACTTGTTCTTCTGCTTTTTTGAAGATATCTTTAGCTAAAATTGTGTAAGTTTTTCCGTCTTTAAGGATTACTGTTGCATTTCCTTTCGCATCGAAGATAACTTCTGCTACGTTTGGATTTGCTGCTAGGATCTTATCTTTAGCTCCTGCTTTATCTGCATCTGTTAAGTTGTCTAAGTCTGCTACAGTTTGTTTTTCAAAATCAAGGTTGATATTTTCACCATTGTTTTTAGCTGCTACATCTTTCTCGTCTTTAACTAATTGTTCATCTGAAATTGTTGCTGTTACACCGTCTTTTGTTGTTACAGTTGCATTTCCTTTCGCATCTACTACTACGATTGCTCCTGGGTTTACTGCTTCTACCGCTGCTTTGATTTTAGCGATTTCTTCTGGTGTTAAGCTGTCTTTGTTAGCTACTAATGTTCTTGCTGCTGGTGTGTTAATTCCACTTTGTGCAGCTGCATCAGTTACTTTATCCGCTGGAATTACTAGTTTAGATGCTGGAATTACCGCAACTTTTCCATCTTTAGTAGTTACTGTCGCATTTCCTTTGTCGTCAACTATCACAGTTGCTCCTGGATTTACTGCTTCTACTGCTTTCTTAACTGCTTCTTTTTCTTCATCTGTTAAAGCATCTTTGTTAGCTACAACTGTTCTTGCAGTCGGTGTGTTGATGTCATTTCCTGCATTTTCTTTTCCTAGGTCAGCTTCTGTTTTAACTAAATCTTTTCCTGGAATTACCGCTGTTTTTCCTTCTGGTGTCGTTACTGTCGCATTTCCTTTGTCGTCAACTACTACAGTCGCACCTGGATTTACTTCTTTCACTTTCGCTGCGATTGCTGCTTTTTCTTCGTCTGTCAGCTTAGCTGGATCTTTCACTAATGTTTTATCCGCTGGTTTAGCGATGTCGTTTCCTGCGTTTGGTTTCGCTGCGTCTCCTTGTGATTTAACTAAGTCTTTTCCTGGGATTACTGCTGTTTTTCCTTCTGGTGTTGTTACTGTTGCATTTCCTTTGTCGTCAACTACCACAGTTGCTCCTGGATTTACTTCTTTCACTTTCGCTGCGATTGCTGCTTTTTCTTCATCTGTTAGCTTAGCTGGATCTTTTACTAATGTTTTGTCCGCTGGTTTAACTACGTCGTTTCCTGCGTTTGGTTTCGCTGCGTCTGCTTCTGTTTTTACTAAGTCTTTTCCTGGAATTACTGCTGTTTTTCCTTCTGGTGTTGTTACTGTTGCGTTTCCTTTGTCGTCCACTACTACAGTCGCACCTGGATTTACTTCTTTCACTTTCGCTGCGATTGCTGCTTTTTCTTCGTCTGTTAATGCGCTTGGATCTTTTACTAATGTTTTGTCCGCTGGCTTAACAATGTCGTTTCCTGCTTTTGGCTTCTCTGCATCTTCTGGTGTTTTAACTAAGTCTTTCCCTGGAATTACTGCTGTTTTTCCTTCTGGTGTCGTTACTGTCGCATTTCCTTTATCATCAATTACTACAGTCGCACCTGGATTTACTTCTTTCACTTTCGCTGCGATTGCTGCTTTTTCTTCGTCTGTTAATGCGCTTGGATCTTTTACTAATGTTTTGTCCGCTGGCTTAACAATGTCGTTTCCTGCTTTTGGCTTCTCTGCATCTTCTGGTGTTTTAACTAAGTCTTTCCCTGGAATTACTGCTGTTTTTCCTTCTGGTGTCGTTACTGTCGCATTTCCTTTATCATCAATTACTACAGTCGCACCTGGATTTACTGCTTTAACTTTGTCTTCGATTGCTTTCTTCTCAGCGTCTGTTAATTTTTCAGGGTTCGCTACTACAGTTTTATCCGCTGGTTTAACGATGTCGTCTCCTGCTTTTGGTTTAGTTGCGTCTGCTTCTGTTTTAACTAAGTCGTTTCCTGGGATTACCGCTGTTTTTCCTTCTGGTGTTGTTACTGTTGCATTTCCTTTATCATCAACTACTACTGTTGAGTCTGGATTTACTTCTTTTACTTTCGCTACGATTGCTGCTTTTTCTTCGTCTGTCAGCTTAGCTGGATCTTTCACTAATATTTTGTCAGCTGGTTTTACTACGTCGTTTCCTGCTTTTGGTTTCGCTGCGTCTGCTTCTGTTTTAACTAAATCGTTTCCTGGAATTACCGCTGTTTTTCCTTCTGGTGTTGTTACTGTTGCGTTTCCTTTGTCGTCAACTGCTACAGTTGCACCTGGATTTACGGCTTTAACTTTATCTTCTATTGCTTTCTTCTCAGCGTCTGTTAATTTTTCAGGGTTCGCAGCTACTGTTTTGTCTGCTGGTTTAGCGATGTCGTTTCCTGCTTTTGGTTTCGCTGCGTCTACTTCTGTTTTAACTAAGTCTTTTCCTGGAATTACCGCTGTTTTTCCTTCTGGTGTCGTTACTGTTGCGTTTCCTTTGTCGTCAACTGCTACAGTTGCTCCTGGATTTACGGCTTTAACTTTATCTTCTATTGCTTTCTTCTCAGCGTCAGTTAATTGTTCTGGGTTCGCAGCTACTGTTTTATCCGCTGGTTTAGCGATGTCGTTTCCTGCTTTTGGTTTCGCTGCGTCTTCTTGTGATTTAACTAAGTCTTTTCCTGGAATTACTGCTGTTTTTCCTTCTGGTGTTGTTACTGTTGCATTTCCTTTGTCGTCAACTACTACTGTAGCTTCTGGATTTACTTCTTTTACTTTGCTGCAATTGCGGCTTTTTCTTCGTCTGTTAATTTAGCTGGATCTTTTACTACTGTTTTGTCCGCTGGTTTTACTACGTCGTTTCCTGCTTTTGGCTTCTCTGCATCTTCTTGTGATTTAACTAAGTCTTCCCCTGGAATTACTGCTGTTTTTCCTTCTGGTGTCGTTACTGTTGCGTTTCCTTTGTCATCAATTACTACAGTTGCACCTGGGTTTACTTCTTTTACTTTTGCTGCGATTGTGGCTTTTTCTTCGTCTGTTAATTTAGCTGGATCTTTCACTAATGTTTTGTCCGCTGGTTTTACTACGTCGTTTCCTGCTTTTGGTTTTGTTGCATCAGTTTCCGCTCTAAATAAGTCTTCCGATGGAATTGTTGCTGTAGTTCCATCTTTTAGAGTAACTGTCGCATCTCCATTTTCGTCAAATTTGACAGATTTAGTATCTGGATTTAGTTCTCTTAATTTCTCTTCTGCTTTAGCTTGATCGTCTGGGTCATTAGCTTCTCCGACTATCTTATCTGCCGGTTTCACAATACTACTATTCCCCGCTCCTGCTTTTTCTGTATCTTCTTTAGTTCTTACTAAATCTGATGCTGGAATTGCCGAAGTTTTACCATCCGGAGTAGAAACAGAAACAGTTCCATTTTCATCTATCGATACAATAGCATCTGGATTAACCTCTTCAACTTTAGCAACAATCTTAGCTTTCTCTTCATCTGTCAAGTTAGCTGGATCTTTTACGATAACTTTATCAAGTGGTTTATTAATGTCGTTTCCACCTTTACCGTTATCTAAGTCTGCTTCGGTTTTAACTAATTTAGCTGGATTAATCGTTCCTTTATCACCATTTTCAGTAGTTACCTCAATTTTACCATTTTCGTTATATTTAACTTCTTTGGCTGTAGGATTAACTTTTTTAACTTCTTCTAAGATTTTAGCTTTTTCTTCATCTGTTAATGCACTTGGGTCTTTTACAAGAACTTTGTCAATTGGTCTATTGATATCTCCAATTGCTTTAATAGCTTCCTTATCTGCTTCTTCTATTACATTAACATCTTCTTCACTAGTTACTGCATCGATTGCTGCTTTAGCTTTATTCGCAACTTTATCTACTTTAGCTTTTAATGCTTCTTTAGCTTTAGGAGATAAATCATTACGAGCATCGATTTCTGCTTTTTTAGCTTTTGCTTCTTCATCGATTGCTTTACGAGCATTTGGTTTATCTTCAACCAATGGTAAAGATTTTTCGATTTCAGCTTTTGCTTCATCTTCTAAAGCTTTAACATCTGCATCTGATTTAGCTGCATCGATTCCTTTTTTAGCTTGTTCTGCGGCATCATTAGCTTTTTGAATTGCTTCTGCTTTTTCCTCATCAGTAGCATCAGGTGTATTTTCAATAGCTTTTAATTGTTCTGCCAGTTTCTCATCAATTGCTTTTTTAGCCGCTGGTTTTGCTTTCGCTTCTGGATTAATTGCTTTAACTTCTGATGTTCCTGCTTTTTCTGCTTCTTTTACAGCCGCATCTGTTGTTGCTTTATCTACATTTTCTTTCGCTTTGTCAGCTGCTGCTTTTGCTTCTTCTTTTGCTGCAGTTTTTTCTTCATCAGTTAAGTCTGTACGCGCATCAATTTCCGCTTCTTTCGCTTTTAATGCTTCATCAATTGCTTTTTTAGCTGCTGGTTTTACTTTTGCTTCTGGATTAATTGCTTTAACTTCTGATACTCCTTTATCTTTAGCTGTATCTACAACTTGTTGAGCTGCTGTTGCTTCTTCTGGTGTATCTGCAGTGTCAGGTTGAGCATTGATTGCATCAGTAGCTTCTTTAGCTTTAGCTTGTGCTTCTTTCTTAGCCGCATCTTTTTCTTCTTGCGTTAAGTCATCACGAGCATCGATTTCTTCTTCTTTCTTAGTCAGCTCATCTGCCACTGCTTGTTTTGCTTCTTCTTTTGCTACCGGGTTAACTTTACCAAATTCTGTAGTTCCAGCATTTTTCGCTGTATCTACAGCTGCATCTGTCGTTGCCGCATCGATTGCTTTTGTTGCATCTTCAGCCGCTTTATTGATTTTAGCGATAGCTGCATCTTTTTCTGCTTGACTTAAGTTTTTGTCAGCATTAATAGCATCTGCTTTTGCTTTACGCGCTGCTTCTACATCTGCTTTTGCTGCATCTTTTTTCGTTACTACTGGGTTATCCGCTGCGATTGCAGTTGCACCTGCTTCTTTCGCTTTTTCTAATTCTGCTTTTGTCGTTACATTCGCATCGTTAATTGTATTAAGAGCTTTTTCTTTATCTGCATTTACTTTTGCGATTGCTGCTGCTTTTTCTTCGTCAGTAGCATTTGGAGTTTTATTGATTTCAGCAATCTTGTCTTCTGCCGCTTTATTAACCGCATCAAGTGCTGGTTGTTTGTTAAGGTTAACGAACTCAGAAAGTGGTTTTTTATCTACAGATCCATCTTTATAAGTTACAACAAGATTACCTTGATCATCTTTAGTCACTGACTTGATTTTAGTATCTTTATCGTCTACATTTTTACCTTTTTTATCTGCTAAGTTTGCATCATCATTAGTGCTAGAATATTCAAGTTTTAATTTCTCTTTAATTTTCTCTAAATCTGCTTCTGTTACATTTGCTGGATCCGCTACTGCAACTTTTTCCGTTGGTGTAACAATATCATATTTAGATGTTTGGTCTTTAACGATAAACTCAACATATCCTGGTTTTTGTTTACGTACTGCATCATCAGTTGAAGCATCATAGTTTAAATCTGATGGCATTGATTTAGCATTATCATTGTCATTAGCAACAACAAAACTTGTCCATTTATTTGGAGCTGTAAGTGTTGTAACACCTGTCATCTTAATAGTTGCTGTTCTCTTATCACCAGATACTGTTCCTTCGCCATTTGTAACTACATCGTTATCAATCTTACCTGTTGTAAATCCATAACCTGCAGTGTTATCATTTCCAATACCACCAGGTCCACGCAAGTATAAGTCTTTAACTGTTGTTTCGTCTTTACCTGTGAATGTTAAATCTGTGTTTTCTCCTGTGTAAACATAAATTTGACGTTTGTCTGTATTTGAATAAGGAAGTTCTACTGTTGGTGCTTTATTTACAAACTCTGATAATGGTCTTGTATCTTTTGAACCATCTGTGTATGTTACTACAAGATTTCCTTTATCATCTTTTGTTACTGAAGCAATTTTAGCATCTTTATCTGCTACAGTTTTACCTTTTTTATCTGCTAAATTAGCATCATCATTAGTTTGAGAGTACTCTAGTTGTAATTTTTCTTTGATTTTAGCTAAATCATCTTCTGTTACGTTAGCTGGATCTGCTACTGTAACTTTTTCTGTTGGAGCTGCAATATCATATTTAGTTGTTTGATTTTTAACAACGAACTGAACGTATCCTGGTTTTTGTTGTCGTTCTGCATCATTAGTTGTAGCAACATAGTTTACACCTGTCATTGATTTGAAATCATCATTATCTTTAGCTTCAACAAAACTTGTCCATTGGTTTGGAGCTTAAGAGTTGTAACACCTGTCATCTTGATTGTTGCTGTTCTCTTGTCTGCAGATACTGTTCCTTCTCCTTCAGTAACAGCACTATCTGATACCGCTCCTAAAGTAAATCCATAATCTTTGGCATTATTCCAAGTAACATCCCCCGGGCCACGTAGGTATAAGTTTTTAACTGTCGTTTCGTCTTTACCTGTGAATGTTAAATCTGTGTTTTCTCCTGTGTAAACATAGATTTGACGTTTGTCTGCATTTGAATATGGAAGTTCTACTGTTGGTGCTGGGTTTGTACGCGCTACACTTGCAACTGGAGTAGTATCTACTGAATCGTCATTATACGTAACAGTAACCGTTCCATCTGCAACAGCGACTTCTTTCACTACCGTAGATCTATCTACTAAGACTTCTCCTTTTTTAGAAGCTAGTCGAGCATCTTCTTTCGTTGCTTTATCAGAATACTGAATCTTAATTTTCTCTTTGATCTTAGTAATATCAGTTGGAGTTAAGTTGTTAATATCTGCAACAGCAACTTTATTCTCCTCTGCTACTGGTTGAATATCGTATTTATATGTTTGAGATTTAACAACTAAGTTGAAATAACCAGGAGCTGATGTATTGTTACCTCCAGCTAATCTACCACCAGCAGAATCTTCAAGTTGTAGATATCTTGCTCCTAATACTGCTCGTTGATCTTCAGTTTTTGTGTAAGATTTAAGTCCTTTAAAAGTATCATTTGGTTTACCAGTAATTTTAATTTTTACTGGACCTTGAGTTTCACTTAGTGTTTGATGATAACTCCAACCATAACCATCTATTTCAACTTCTTCTTCCTGCGGCATAGGTACGTTCTGACCTTTCGCATGAGCTATCGCTTGATCACTTTTTGATTTTAGCACAAACTGACCACTTCCAGCTTTAACTGTTGCTTTAGTAATATTTCCAGCTGTTGAGCTGACTGTAATATTGACATCTGCATCTTCTTCATTATAAAGGTAAATTTCTTTTCCATTAGAATACTCCATAGAGTAATTAAAGTTACCATGAGTTGCAGTTGTCTCCGCTCTAAATGCATTATTTTTATCTAACGCTTTACCGTTACGTGAATCGTTAGATCCAGTGTTTTCGATTGAGTTTGAATCAGATTTTTTCTCTGTGTTTTCTACTTTTTTACCTACAGTTTCTTTACCATTTGTAGTATCTACCGCTGGCGTTTCTTTTTTCTCAACTGGTTTGTTTTTTAATTTTGAGTTTACAGTCGTTACAAGTTTGTTGTAAGCTGCTTTTAACTCGTCTTGTGTTTTAGCATTTGCTAAAGTTGCTTTAGCATTTTCTAATTCTGCTTTTAATACCGCTACAGACTCCTCTGTTTTATTAGCATATTTTCCAGCATCTAGATTAGCTGAAACTTCATTAATGTATTTTTCTAATCCAGATTTATCTAGTTTAACTTCTGCTTTAGGCGCTTCTGCTCCTACTTTTGCCGCTACTGCTACTGCTACACTTTCTTTAGTGTTTTCTACTTTTGGTTGAGCTACTGGTTTTGAAGTTTCTTCTTTTGCATTTGTTGTGTTGTTTGTAGTTGTGTTGTTAGAAACGTCTTCTGATGCTTGAGCTACTGCCCCTGCACCTAAAAAGATACTAGCTCCTACTACTACCGATACTGCTCCTACTTTAAACTTCTTAATCGAATATGATTCTACTTTTGTACCTTCTTTTACCTCTTTTAAAAACTTATTGTTTTTTCCCATTAAATTCTTCTCCTTTATTATCCCTAATAAAAACTTATATTACCACTATTTTTAAACATCCTCTATGTATATAATAAAAACACAAAACTCCTTTCCTAAAGTTTTTCGACAATGAAATGATTTTTTCTCCCTATTTTTATAATATTGGTTAATAATTTAAAGTAATATTACAAATTAAATACTTCAAAAATTATGTACAATTTCAACTTAACTTTATCAGATATACCTTTCTTTGTCCAAAGATTACATAAAGCGTTTTTCTTAAATTAAGGTCGTTATTTATTAATTATCAATATTTCATATCTCCTTAATAAATAAAATCATGTATATACTATTTAATCTCTAGAAATGAACTTCTACTAAATACATTAATATTTTTCATGAAAAAATTTTTTATTTTAAAACGACAAATTATATAATTTTTAAAAGAATTTCAAAAGAAAAAAGGCACTCTCGAAAATTATCGAGAGTGCCTTCATTTGTTAGAGTTTAGTTTGGTAGGTTTTTGTTTAGATTTCAAATTAGTTTTTATCGTTTTTACGACGAGCTGCTGCTAGTAATCCACCTAGGATCGCTAATCCTAATCCTGTTAAGCCAGTATTAGTTTCTGTTGTTCCTGTGTTTGCTAGACGTTGTCCTAATTTTTCGTTAGTTGCTTTTCTGAAGATGTGACGTACATTTCCGTCTTCTCCAACAACTGTTCTTACAAACTCATATCCTGAGATCTTACCAGCTTCTACAGTTCCTTTTTCAGATGGTTTTAATGAGTTACCATTTTCATCTGTCCATGTTGTAGTTCTGTTTTCACCTGGAATACGAGAAGTTTTCTTGAAGATGTGGCGTACATTTCCATTTTCATCAGTTACAGTTCTTCCAAATTCGTATCCTGGAATTTCTCCTGGAACTTCGATTCCATCTACTGGTGGTCTTAATGGATTTCCTTCTTCATCTGTCCATGTTGTAGATTTTTCTACTACAGGAGTTGGTGTTGGAGCTGGAGTTGTAACTTTTTCGTATACGTGCTCAACATCTCCGTTTGGAAGGTTCTTAGTTTCTACGAATTTGTATCCTGGAATGTCTTTCTTCGGAGTAGTTCCATCTTCTGCTGGGTATCCTTCGATTACATTTCCTTTTGTATCAACAAATGTAGTTTTCGAAGTTACTATTGGAGTGTAAGTTGCTAAGATTGGAGTTCCTTTCTTATCGTAACGTTTAACTGTTACTCCTTTAGCTTTTCCTTCGAAGTCTTTTTCTGGAGTAAATGTTACTGTTCCATCTGGTGCTACTGTGTAAGTTCCTTCTCCTTTTACTACTTTCGTAGTTGATCCATCTTCAAATGTCGCTGGTCTAGTTTCGTCGATTGGTACATCTGGACTAGCTGGTTTGAATGTTGGTTTACCTTTTTGAACTTGTCCTTTAGGACCTTTAGTAACTTCTGGTTCAGATGATGGAGTTAATGGTAATACTGTTGGAATATAAACTCCATAAGCTAGGTTACCTTCTGTGTCTACACGTACTACAAGTACTCCTTGAGCTGTTCCTACGAAGTCTTTTTCTGGAACGAATGTTACTGTTCCATCTGGTGCCACTGTGTAAGTTCCTTCTCCTGGTACTACTTTCGTAGTTGATCCATCTTCGAATGTTGCTGGAACTGTTTCATCGATTGGAGTATTAGGGCTTCCTGGGATGAATGTTGGTTTACCAGTTTGTGTTACACCTTGAACATCTACTGAGAATGCTGGGTTAGCTTCTGGTAATTCTGGAGTTACAACTGGTAGGTACATTGATGTAATTGGGTTACCGTTTGTATCAACACGTCTTACCGCTACTCCTTTAGCTTTTCCTACGAAGTCTTTTTCTGGAACGAATGTTACTGTTCCATCTGGTGCTACAGTGTATTTACCTTCTCCTGGTACTACTTTTTCAGTTGATCCATCTTCGAATGTTGCTGGAACTTTTTCGTCGATTGGTACATTAGGGTTTGCAGGTGTGAATGTTGGTTTTCCTGTTTGAGTTTCACCTTTTTTATTAATTGTTTTCGCAGGTTTTCCTGTAGGTTCAACCGGCTTAACAGTTGGTGTGTAAGTTGCTGTTACTGGTGTTCCATTCTTATCTACACGTTTTACTGTTACTCCTTTTGCTTTTCCTACGAATTGTGGTTCTGGAGTGAACGTTACCTTACCATCTTTGTCGATTGTGTATGTTCCTTCTCCTGGTACTACCACTTTACCGTCTTTATCCGCACCTTCTAATGTTGGTGCCACTGTTTCATCGATTGGTACATTAGGGTTTCCTGGTTTAAATTCTGGTGTTCCCTCTTGTTTAATACCTTGAAGTCCTGTTGATTCTGCAGGTGTTCCTTCTGGTGTTACTGGTGTGACTGTTGGTGTGTAAGTTGCTGTTACTGGTGTTCCATTCTTATCTACACGTTTTACTGTTACTCCTTTTGCTGTACCTGTGAATGATTTTTCTGGTGTAAATGTTACAGTTCCATTTGGATTTACTTTGTAAGTTCCTTCTCCTGGTACTACTTTTTCTGTAGTTCCGTCTTCGAATGTCGCTGGAGTTTCATCGTCCATTGGTACTTCTGGGTTACCTGGTGTGAACGTTGGTTTTCCTGTTTGTTCTTTACCTTGGATATCTGATGATACTACTGATTCAGATGTTGGTGTTACTGGTGTAACTGTTGGTGTGTAAGTTGCTGTTACTGGTGTTCCATTCTTATCTACACGTTTTACTGTTACTCCTTTTGCTGTACCTGTGAATGATTTTTCTGGTGTAAATGTTACTGTTCCATCTGGGCTTACTTTGTAAGTTCCTTCTCCTGGTACTACTTTTTCTGTTGATCCATCTTCGAATGTTGCTGGAGTTTCATCGTCCATTGGTACTTCTGGATTTCCTGGTTTGAACGTTGGTTTTCCTGTTTGTTCTTTACCTTGGATATCTGATGATACTACTGGTTCTGCTGTTGGTGTTACTGGTGTTACTGTTGGTGTGTAAGTTGCCGTTACTGGTGTTCCGTTCTTATCTACACGTTTTACTGTTACTCCCTTAGCAGTTCCTGTGAATGATTTCTCAGGTGTGAACATTACTGTTCCATCTGGACTTACTTTGTAAGTTCCTTCTCCTGGTACTACTTTTTCTGTAGTTCCGTCTTCGAATGTCGCTGGAGTTTCATCATCCATTGGTACTTCTGGGTTTCCTGGTTTGAATTCAGGTTTTCCTGTTTGTTCTTTACCTTGGATATCTGTTGATTCTGCAGGCGTTCCTTCTGGTGTTACCGGTGTAACTGTTGGTGTGTATTTAGATGTAACTGGTGTTCCGTTCTTATCTACACGTTTTACTGTTACTCCTTTAGCAGTTCCTGTGAATCCTTTTTCTGGTGTGAATGTTACAGTTCCATCTGGATTTACTTTGTATGTTCCTTCTCCTGGTACTACTTTTTCTGTAGTTCCATCTTCGAATGTCGCTGGTACTTCATCGTCCATTGGTACTTCTGGGTTACCTGGTGTAAACGTTGGTTTTCCTGTTTGTTCTTTACCTTGGATATCTGATGATACTACTGGTTCTGCTGTTGGTGTTACCGGTGTAACTGTTGGTGTGTATTTAGCTGTAACTGGTGTTCCATTCTTATCTACACGTTTTACTGTTACTCCTGTTCCTTTTCCTGTGAATCCTTTTTCTGGTGTGAACGTTACTGTTCCATCTGGCGCTACTGTGTAAGTACCTTCTCCTGGTACTACTTTTTCTGCAGTTCCGTCTTCGAATGTTGCCGGTACTTCATCGTCCATCGGTACTTCTGGGTTACCTGGTTTAAATTCAGGTTTTCCTGTTTGTTCTTTACCTTGGATGTCTGTTGTTCCTTTTGGTTCAGCAGTTGGTATTACTGGCGTTACTGTTGGTGTGTATTTCGCTGTTACTGGTGTTCCATTCTTATCTTTAACTTGTACTGTCGCTGGATCTGGTGTTCCTACGAAGTCTTTGTTTGGTGTGAATGTTACTTTACCTGTTGTTGGATCAATTGTGTATGTTCCAATTTGTTTTCCATCTTTTGTCGCTGGAATTGTTGTATCTGTAACAGGTTTTCCATCTACTACGAATTGAGCTGGTTGCTCTTCGTTGATTGTTATTGGCGCTGTTTCGTCACCTTGAGTAAACGTTGGAGTTCCTTCTTGAGTTGCACCTTGAATTCCAGTTGTTTCTTTTGGTTCAGATGTTGGAGTTACTGGAGTTACTGTTGGTGTGTAAGTAGTTTCTACTTTTGTTCCGTTAGTATCTTTCGCTACAACTTTAACTGGGTCTGGTGTTCCTACGAAATCTTTGTTTGGTTGGAATGTAATTACTCCAGTTTGTGGATCTAATGTGTAAGTACCTACTTCTTTTCCATCTTTTGTTGCTGGAAGAGTCGTTACTTCGTTACCACTTGGATCTACTAGTTTAACTGTAGATTTATCGATTGGTGCTACTTCATCACCTTTTGTGAACATTGTCTCAGTATCTTGTGTTTGTGGCTGAGCTTGTTTTCCAGATGTTTCTTTCGGTGTTGCCGTTGGAACCACTGGTGTTACTGTTGGTGTGTAGTTAGCTGTTGTCGGTGTTCCATTCTTATCTTTTACTTCTACTGTTGCTGGATCTGGTGTTCCTGTGAAGTCTTTGTTTGGTGTAAATGTTACTACACCTGTTAATGGATCAATTTTGTATTTACCGATTTCTTTTCCATCTTTTGTTGCTGGAATCTCTTTATCTTCTACAGGTTGTCCATTTACTACGAATTTAGCTGGTTGCTCTTCACTGATTGTGATTGGCGCTGTTTCGTCACCTTGTGTGAACTTAGGTGTTCCTTCTTGTGGTTGTCCTTGTTTTCCACTTGTAGTTACATCTTCCCCTGTTGGTTTAACTGGAGTTACTGTTGGTGTGTAAGTAGTTTCTACTTTTGTTCCATTAGTATCTTTCGCTACAACTTTTGCTGGGTCTGGTGTTCCTACGAAATCTTTATTAGGTTGGAATGTAATTACTCCAGTTGTTGGATCGATTGTGTATGTTCCAACTTCTTTTCCATCTTTAAGCGCTGGCATTGTTGTTACTTCGTTACCACTTGGATCTACTAGTTTTACTGTAGATTTGTCGATTGGTGCTACTTCATCACCTTTTGTGAACATTGTCTCAGTATCTTGTGTTTGCGGCTGAGCTTGTTTTCCAGTTGTTTCTTTCGGTGTTGCCGTTGGTACTACTGGTGTTACTGTTGGTGTGTAGTTAGCTGTTGTTGGTGTTCCATTCGCATCTTTAACTTGAACTGTCGCTGGATCTGGTGTTCCTGTGAAGTCTTTGTTTGGTGTGAATGTTACTACTCCTGTTAGTGGATCGATTTTGTATTTACCGATTTCTTTTCCATCTTTTGTTGCTGGAATTTCTTTGTCTTCAACAGGTTGTCCGTTTACTACGAATTTAGCTGGTTGATCTTCGTTGATTGTAATCGGTGCTACTTCGTCACCTTGTGTAAATTTAGGTGTTCCTTCTTGTGGTTGTCCTTGTTTTCCACTTGTAGTTACGTCTTCTCCTGTTGGTTTAACTGGAGTTACTGTTGGTGTATAAGTCGCAGTCGCTGGAGTTCCGTTTTTATCTTTAACTTCAACTTTTGCAGGTACTGGTGTCCCTACGAAGTCTTTGTTTGGTGTAAATGTTACTACTCCTGTTAATGGATCGATTGTATATTTACCAACTGTGTTTCCTTTTTCGTCTTTTGCAGGAATTTCTGTTGCTTCAGTTGCTTCACCTGTTGCTGGATCAATAAATTGAGCTGGTTGATCTTCAGTAATTGTGATTGGAGCAGTTGGATCACCTTCTGTAAATGTTGGTTTACCTGTTTGAGGTTGTCCTTGTTTACCTTCAGATGTAACTGGTGTTCCTGTTGGTTCTACTGGAGTTACCGTTGGAGTATAAGTAGTTGTAACTTTAGTTCCATTCTTATCCGCAGCCGTTACTTTTGCTGGTTCTGGTGTTCCTGTGAAGTCTGGATTTGGTTGGAATGTAATTACTCCAGTTGCTGGATCTAATGTGTAAGTACCAACTTGTTGTCCATCTTTCATCGCTGGAAGACTTGTTACTTCTGCGTTAGTCGTTGGGTCTACTAATCTAATTGTAGTGTTATCGATTGGTGCAGTGTCATCACCTTTGTGGAACATTTTTTGAGCATTCTTCTTCTGAGGTTGACCTTGTTTTCCAGATGATTTTTTCGGTGTTGCTGTTGGTGTTACTGGAGTTACTGTTGGTGTGTAAGTTGTAGTTACTTTAGTTCCATTTTTATCCGCAGCTGTTACTTTTGCTGGTTCTGGTGTTCCTGTGAAGTCTGGGTTTGGTTGGAATGTAATTACTCCAGTTGCTGGATCTAATGTATACGTACCAACTTGTTTTCCATCTTTCATAGCTGGAAGACTTGTTACTTCTGCTCCGCTTGGGTCTACTAATTTAATTGTAGTATTATTGATTGGTGCAGTGTCGTCACCCTTCTCAAACATCGTTGTAGCATCTTGTGTTTGAGGTTGCCCTTGTTTTCCAGATGTTTCTTTCGGTGTTGCCGTTGGTGTTACTGGAGTTACTGTTGGTGTGTAAGTTGTAGTTACTTTAGTTCCATTTTTATCCGCAGCTGTTACTTTTGCTGGTTCTGGTGTTCCTGTGAAGTCTGGGTTTGGTTGGAATGTAATTACTCCAGTTGCTGGATCTAATGTATACGTACCAACTTGTTTTCCATCTTTCATAGCTGGAAGACTTGTTACTTCTGCTCCACTTGGATCTACTAATTTAATTGTAGTATTATCAATCGGTGCAGTGTCGTCACCCTTCTCGAACATCGTTGTAGCATCTTGTGTTTGAGGTTGCCCTTGTTTTCCAGATGTTTCTTTCGGCGTTGCTGTTGGAACTACTGCTTCTACTTCTGGAGTATAAGTTGCTGATGATGTTACATCTAACTGGTTACCTGAAGAGTCAGTTGCTTTCGCTGTAACGTTAACTGTCACACCTTGAGCTTTTCCTTTAAATGTTGGAAGTGGTTCAAATGTTACGATACCTGTAGTTGGATCGATTGAGTATGTTCCTTCGTTTGGAACTACTACTTTACCTTCATCATTAGCACCTGTTAATGAGTATTTAGCTGTTGTTAAGTCTACATTTGTTCCATCAGGAGTGTTACTTGTATCGTTTAATTTAGAGAAACGTTCCGCTCCTGTAATAGATTTTTGAGGTTGTCCTTGTTTTCCAGTTGTTGTATCGTCTACATTATCTAGACCATATACTGTTGGTGTGTAAGTATTTGATACCGGTACTTTTACAGGGTTACCCGCTTCATCGTTGAATGTTACATTTCCTTCAACTGTGATTGGAGTTGCATTTCCTACGAAGTCTGCATTTGGTGTAAATGTTACTGCACCTGTTGTTGGATTAACTGTGTAAGTTCCATCAGTTGTTGTTACAGTAGTAGCTCTCTTACCTGTTTCTGGATCTACTAGTTTGTAGTCAGATACTGTTGTTCCTGCTGGTTGTCCAGCTTTAAGTGCTTCTTCCATTGATGTAGATTGCTCCGCACCTTTAACACCTGATGTTTTCTTAGGTTCTGTTACTACGATGTAGTAAGTTGTTTCTGCTACTGCATCTTCTGTTACTTCCCCTGTGTCTGTTCCTCCTACTGTTGGAGTAGTTACAACACCGTTTGAGTCAACGTCTCTTACAGTTACTTTGTAACGTCCTACTTGAGAAAGTGCATATTGTTTAGCATTTGCTAAGTTTGCTTCTGCTGCTGTTTTTAGAGCTGTACGCGCAGTTTCTACCGCTGCTTCTGCATCAAGAGCTTCTTGACGAGTTGCTGCTACTTGAGCTGTAATTCCTGGAAGTTCAGCTTCTTTTCTTCTTAATTCAGCTGTTTCTTTTTCTAATCTTGCTCTACCATCAGCTAATAATTGCTCTGCTAATTCTTGAGCTGTTGGTGAAACAGTACGTAATTTTAATTTAGTTAATGCTTCTTCTGCATTCGCAACATATCTTGTTTCACGGTCTACGATTTCTTGTTGACGAGCTAAGTCGTTAATAGAGTCTTGTTCGTTTTTAACCGCTGCTGCCGCTGCTTGAGTTTTCGCCGCTGCTGTACGTTGAGCTGCAATATATGCTTCTTCTTGTGGTTGAGCTGCATCGAATACTTTTTGAGTTCCGTCTGGAGCTGTTACTGTTAATTTTGTTTTTATTGTATCTGATACTGGGTTGTCAGATTTATCATCGATCTTATCTTTGAAGCCAACATCAGCTTTTTCTGAACCGATTAAGTCTACTGTTGCATCTTTTATTTTCAGAGTAACTTGTTGAAGTTCCAGTTGGTTTAGCATTTTTGGATAGAAGCTAATTGTGTTCCTGTTGCTTCACGGAAGGCTACATATCCCTCTAAATCCTGAACTTGTTTCTAAGATCCATCCTGCATTTGATTTTTGTAGCTGTTACTGTTGAACCGTCAGATGCAGTCCAACGTTGTGACACTGAATCGTAAGTTACTTGAACAGTTACCCCGTCAGTTCCTGCTACTTGAGCAAATGGAAGAATATTATCTGTTTGTACAGTCAACGCTTATAAGTTGTTTTTACTTTACCGTTTTTACGTACTTCTGCAACACGGTCTACTAATGTAGCTGCGTTAGATTCCGCTGTCCAAACACGTTTAAATTCATAAATATAGTAGTTGATAGCTCCATCTCCTGCTGCTTCTGTGTAAACACGTCTTTCTGTTAATGTTGATGTTCCATCACCATTATTTACTAATTCATAAGCTTTATCATCTGGAATAGCATATTTACCAGTAGCTGAGTTTAATGTTGCAGTATATGTGTTACCATCTTTATCACGAACTGTAACTACTTCACGTTGTAAGCTAGCTTTTACTTTATCAGTACTTGCTTTAGCTGCGATATTGTCTACACCTACGTATTTCGTAGCGTCAGATGTCACTGCTAATTTGAACGTTGAATCTGCAGTTTCTGAAGCAGCTCCTAATTCTGTACCTACTGATACTGCTGAGTTTGTTGTACCTTCAGCTACAACCCATTTACCATCTTTTACAGCAAATTTCGTAACTGTACCATCTGGCATTCTGATTTCCCCAGTGTTGGCACCTTTAGAAATAGTTACATCTAATTCTTTAGCGTACGCTTCAACGTTTTTAACTGTAATCTTCGGAGCAACCGCGATCGTTACACTTTCGTGAGTTTCTTGACCGTTAGCTGTCCATTGCTTATTCTTAGAGTTTGTCGCATTATTAAAGTCTTTTGCTAGTACTGCTAATGTATAAATACCAGCGTCTGATGCTTTTCCTTCAAGTAAGTTTTTCGTTGGATCGAATGTTAATCCTGGAATTGTGTTAGAGATTGGTTTTTTCCCTGTCATGTACTCGCCATTTACAACAAGGTGAGGTTGGTTAATGACAAAGCTGGTCATTGATGTTAACTCAGTCCCATCAAGACCCGTGAATGTAGCTTTACCACTAGTTTTTTTTTACCAGGTACAATTGGTTGACCATTCATTTTGTAATTTGCACGAGTGTCATTTGCAAATCCATCATTATCTAGATATTTAAGATCGTGATTAATCGTGTCGCCAACTGTTACTATAGTAGAGTCTCCAGCAATTCTTGGCGCAGTTGTATCTTGCCAACCCATCCACCCGGCTTTTAAGTTATCATACGATACAACTTGTGTAGTTCCGTTTGGATTTGTGACCGTTACTTTATAACGCATGTCATAAACACCGTTTTGGATACTAGCTGATACATATCCTTCGATAGAATCTGTGTTTTTATTATACGCTAAACCAGGGATTAAGTTCGATAGTTCAATGTTTTTAATACTATATCCCGCTGCTGTTGCTGCATCTGATAAACTGAAACGTTTAGTAGCATTTTTAATGTAAACATAGTGGTTACCTTGATCATAGTTGTAACCATAGATTTCTGTTGCAATAAATTCGTAAGCACCACCAGCACTGTATGTCGCAGGCCCAATTGCTTGACCTGATGGACGTGGTTTCCCTTTCCACATAGGTGCTTCTTCTGATAATTTTTGAGCTTCTTCTCTTGATAATGGAAGGTCAGTACGACCACCTGTAGCTGCAACTTCGTTATTTTTTGATACAATCTCAGTATTTTCTGATTGATATCCATGAACATAAATACGGTAAGTATCATTTCCATCTAGTACTGTATAAGATTTACCAGTATTATCTGTCGAGAATTCACCATTTGCTGTACTTTTAGCTTCTGATTTATCTGTGTATCCTTCACCAGCAGATAGGGCTACTCCGTATCTACCGTCACGACGAACACCAGCATTTTCTAACTCAGAGTATACTGCTTTAATAGAGTTCCCAAGTTCCTCAAGACTTCTAGCAATTTGTTCTTTAGTAGTTTCATCATTACCAAGTAATTCATTAGCTACTTTGATAACTTCTTCGTTTTTAGCTACAGCTTTTTCTACAGCTGGTTTAGCTTCGATCTTAACTTCGTTTTTACGAATTGCTTCTTTAGCAAGTACGTTTGTTACTTCAGCTTCTGAAGTTACTTGAGTTAATTCTTTTTTAGCTTCTTTTACTTCTGCAGTTTGTTTTGCTTCAGATTTTGCTTTTGTTTCTTCTTTTTTAGCTTCATCTTTCGCAGCTGTTCCAGTTGCTTCTGATTCTGCTACTGTTTTAGTTAATACATCTAGTGTTGTTACTTTCGCATTAACTTCACCTTGAGTAGCATCAGCTTTTGCAAATACTTCTTTTGCTTTCGCTAATTCTTCACGAGCTGTTTTTAATACAGCTTCATCAGCATTTTTAGCATCTTTTAATTTTTTCTCTAAGCTATCGATACTTGCTTTTAGAGCTGTTTTATCAGCTGCTTTTACTTCAGCTTTCACAGGTGTTTCAGCTTTTGGAGTTTCTGCCCCTACTTTTGCCGCTACTGCTGCCGCTACACTCTCTTTAGTGTTTTCAACTTTTGTTGGTTGTGCTACTGCTTTAGGAGCAGCTTCTGCTTTTTCACCTGCATTTGTAGTGTTGTCTGCAGTTGTGTTATTCGACACTTCTTCTGATGCTTGAGCTACTGCTCCAGCACCTAAGAAGATACTAGCACCAATTACTACTGATGCTGTACCAACTTTAAATTTCTTGATAGAGTAACTCTCTACCTTAGTACCTTCTTTGGTATTTTTTAGGTATTGATTATTTTTTCCTACCATTTCTTTCCTCCTATATATACTTTTTGAATTATCGTCAACATAGTTTTTTGTTACCTATTATGATTTACTATAACCTTCTAAACAAAATTCTTTTTGTAAATTCTTTACTTTCAAACCCCATATCATAACATAAGATAATATTCGTACTATACTTTTCGATAATCTATACTAAAATCAGCACTAAAACTGCGCTGATCCTTACTTAAAAACTAATTTGAAAACTTATTTAAATTTCCTTAATACTTTACCAAATTTCTTTACATTTGTCTAATAAAAATAATAATTTTTAGCACTAATTATTAATTCATTATTATTTTTATATCATTAGTAAAGTAGTAATATCCATATTTAAAAGTATAGTTATGATAAAAAAAGCTTTTTTATATAAATATTTTTTTCTAGATATTAACAATAATTCATAAATCTCTATTTTTTATAAAAGTTTTTTATTTATATAAGTAATGTAATAACATTTATCAATTGAAACGGAGTATTCAACCTTATTAACACTACCTTTAACTATACTTAGTATTAATACATTAACTCAATATTATAATGGTATTTTCACATTCTCAAAAATAAGTATTAAATTTTATAAATTTTTACTTAATCTCCTATAATTTTATTTTAAATTACTCCTTTCTCACAACAAAAGTCCATCCCGATCATAGCAAATCAAAAAACACTAATACAATACTCGTCATAGTAACTACGAATATAAATATGATTCATACTGTGAAAAAACGCCCTCGAAAATTATCGAGAGCGTCTTTTATATATCATAAGAGTTTCGTTTTTTTATTAAATTATAAATTTCAAATTAGTTTTTGTTATTTTTACGACGTTTTGTCGCTGCAAGTAATCCACCGAACATCGCAAGTCCCATTCCTGCTAATCCTGTATTAGTTTCACTTTCACCAGTATTAGCTAAACGTTTTGGTTGAGCTTTTGATTCTGCTTTTTCTACTACGTTCGTTACTTTTCTGAAGATGTGACGTACATTTCCATTTTCATCAATAACAGTTCTTACGAACTCGTATCCTGGAATCTTACCTGCTTCTACAGTTCCTTTTTCTGTTGGTTTTAATGGATTTCCATTTTCATCCGTCCAGATTGTAGTTCTGTTTACAGTCGGAATACGTGGTGAAACTTTCTTGAAGATGTGACGTACATTTCCATTTTCATCAACAACTGTTGTTACAAACTCATATCCTGGAATTGTTCCTTTATCTTTAGTTCCTTCTTCAGTTGGTTTTAATGGGTTTCCGTTCTCATCTGTCCATGTTGTAGATTTTTCTACTACAGGAGTTGTAACTTTTTCGTATACGTGTTCGATGTCTCCGTTTGGAAGTTTCTTAGTTTCTACGAATCTGTATCCTGGGATATCTTTCTTCGGTTGTCCTCCATCCTCTGTTGGATAATTTGGAATTTCGTTTCCTTCTTTATCTTTGAATGAAGTTGTAACTTTTTCGTATACATGCTCGATGTCTCCATTTGGAAGTTTCTTAGTTTCTACGAAACGATATCCTGGAATATCTTTCTTCGGAGTAGTTCCGTCTTCTGTTGGATAGTTTGGAATTTCTTTTCCTTCTTTATCTTTGAATGATGTTTTAACTTTTTCGTAGATGTGCTCAACGTCTCCGTTTGGAAGTTTCTTAGTTTCTACGAATCTGTATCCTGGGATATCTTTCTTCGGTTGTTCTCCATCCTCTGTTGGATATTTCGGAATCTCATTTCCTTCTTTATCTTTGAATGATGTTTTAACTTTTTCGTATACGTGTTTTGTATTTCCTTTTTCGTCTACTTCAGTTTTAACAACTTTGTATCCTGGAATTACTTCAGATGGTGTTTTTCCATCTTTAGATGGAATTAATTCAGTTTCTTTTCCATCTTTACCTACAACCACAAATTTAGTGTCTGGACGTACTGTTGGAGTATATGTAGCTGTTACTGGTGTTCCGTTCTTATCTACACGTTTAACTGTCACACCTTTAGCTTTTCCTACGAAGTTTGGTTCCGGAGTGAATGTTACTTTACCATCTTTGTCGATTGTGTATGTTCCTTCTCCTGGTACTACAACTTTACCATCTTTATCAGAACCTTCTAGTATTGGCGCTACTGTTTCATCGATTGGCACATTAGGATTTCCTGGTTTGAATTCTGGTGTTCCTGTTTGTGGTTGCCCCTTAGGTCCTTCAGACTCTGCTGGTGTTCCTTCTGGTGTTACTGGTGTTACTGTTGGTGTGTATTTAGCTGTAACTGGTGTTCCGTTCTTATCTACACGTTTAACTGTTACTCCTTTTGCTGTACCTGTGAATTGTGGTTCTGGAGTGAATGTTACTTTACCATTTTTATCGATTGTGTATGTTCCTTCTCCTGGTACTACTTTTTCTGTAGTTCCATCTTCGAATGTTGGTGGTACATCTTCATCGATTGGTACATTAGGGTTTCCTGGTTTGAATGTCGGTGTCCCTTCTTGTTTTGCACCTTGGATTCCTGTTGATTCCGCAGGTGTTCCTTCTGGTGTTACTGGTGTTACTGTTGGTGTGTATTTAGCTGTTACTGGCGTTCCATTCTTATCTACACGTTTTACTGTTACTCCTGTTCCCACTCCTGTGAAGTTCTTCTCTGGAGTGAATGTTACAGTTCCGTCTGGTGCTACTGTGTATGTTCCTTCTCCTGGAATTGTCTTAGTTGTTGATCCATCTTCGAATGTTGCTGGAGTTTCATCGTCCATTGGTACTTCTGGGTTTCCTGGTTTGAACTCAGGTTTTCCGTTTTGTTCTTTACCTTGGATATCTGTAGTTTCTGCAGGTGTTCCTTCTGGTGTTACTGGTGTAACTGTTGGTGTGTATTTAGCCGTTACTGGTGTTCCGTTCTTATCTACACGTTTTACCGTTACTCCTGTTCCTTTTCCTGTGAAGTTTTTCTCTGGAGTGAATGTTACAGTTCCATCTGGTTTTACTGTGTAAGTTCCTTCTCCTGGAATTGTCTTAGTTGTTGATCCATCTTCGAATGTTGCTGGTACTTCATCATCCATTGGTACTTCTGGGTTTCCTGGTTTGAATTCAGGTTTTCCAGTTTGTTCTTTTCCTTGGATATCTGTTGTTTCAACTGGATCTGCAGTTGGCGTTACTGGTGTTACTGTTGGCGTGTATTTAGCTGTAACTGGTGTTCCGTTCTTATCTACACGTTTAACTGTTACTCCTTTTGCTGTACCTGTGAATGTTTTCTCAGGTGTGAATGTTACAGTTCCGTCTGGTGTTACTGTATATGTTCCTTCTCCCGGTACCACTTTTTCAGTTGATCCATCTTCGAATGTTGCTGGTACTTCATCATCCATTGGTACTTCTGGGTTTCCTGGTTTGAATTCAGGTTTTCCGTTTTGTTCTTTACCTTGGATATCTGTTGTTTCAGCTGGATCTGCAGTTGGCGTTACTGGTGTAACCGTTGGTGTGTATTTAGCCGTTACTGGTGTTCCGTTCTTATCTACACGTTTTACTGTTACTCCTGTCCCTACTCCTGTAAATGTTTTCTCAGGTGTGAATGTTACAGTTCCATCTGGCGCTACTGTGTATGTTCCTTCTCCTGGAATTGTCTTAGTTGTTGATCCATCTTCGAATGTTGCTGGTACTTCATCGTCCATTGGTACTTCATCAGCACCTGGTGTAAATGTTGGTTTTCCAGTTTGCGTTTTACCTTGGATGTCTGTTGTTTCAGCTGGTTCTGCTGTTGGAACTACTGGTGTTACTGTTGGTGTGTAAGTAGTTTCTACTTTTGTTCCGTTAGTATCTTTAGCTACAACTTTCGCTGGATCTGGTGTTCCTGTGAAGTCTTTGTTTGGTTGGAATGTAATTACTCCTGTTGTTGGATCGATTGTGTATGTTCCAACTTCTTTTCCATCTTTCGTAGCTGGCATTGTTGTTACTTCATTACCACTTGGATCTACTAGTTTAACTGTAGTTTTATCGATTGGCGCTACTTCGTCACCTTTTTTGAACATTGACTCTGTTTCTTGAGTTTGTGGTTGTCCTTGTTTCCCAGTTGTTTCTTTTGGCTCAGCTGTTGGTACTACTGGTGTTACTGTTGGTGTATAAGTAGTTTCTACTTTTGTTCCGTTAGTATCTTTTGCTACAACTTTCGCTGGATCTGGTGTTCCTGTGAAGTCTTTATTTGGTTGGAATGTGATTACTCCTGTTGTTGGATCGATTGTATATGTTCCAACTTCTTTTCCATCTTTCATAGCTGGCATTGTTGTTACTTCATTACCACTTGGATCTACTAATTTAACTGTAGTTTTATCGATTGGTGCTACTTCGTCACCTTGTTTGAACATTGACTCTGTTTCTTGAGTTTGTGGTTGTCCTTGTTTTCCAGTTGTTTCTTTTGGCTCAGCTGTTGGAGTTACTGGTGTTACTGTTGGTGTGTAAGTAGTTTCTACTTTTGTTCCGTTAGTGTCTTTAGCTGATACTTTTGCTGGTTCTGGTGTTCCTGTGAAGTCTTTGTTTGGTTGGAATGTAATTACTCCTGTTGTTGGATCGATTGTGTATGTTCCAACTTCTTTTCCATCTTTCATAGCTGGCATTGTTGTTACTTCATTACCACTCGGATCTACTAGTTTAACTGTAGTTTTATCGATTGGTGCTACTTCGTCACCTTGTTTGAACATTGACTCAGTTTCTTGAGTTTGTGGTTGTCCTTGTTTTCCAGTTGTTTCTTTTGGCTCAGCTGTTGGAACCACTGGTGTTACTGTTGGTGTGTAAGTAGTTTCTACTTTTGTTCCGTTAGTATCTTTCGCTACAACTTTCGCTGGATCTGGTGTTCCTGTGAAGTCTTTGTTTGGTTGGAATGTAATTACTCCTGTTGTTGGATCGATTGTGTATGTTCCAACTTCTTTTCCATCTTTCATAGCTGGCATTGTTGTTACTTCATTACCACTTGGATCTACTAGTTTAACTGTAGATTTATCGATTGGCGCCACTTCGTCACCTTGTTTGAACATTGACTCTGTTTCTTGAGTTTGAGGTTGTCCTTGTTTTCCAGTTGTTTCTTTTGGCTCAGCCGTTGGTACTACTGGTGTTACTGTTGGTGTATAAGTTGCTGTAGCTGGTGTTCCATTCTTATCTTTTACTTGTACTGTCGCTGGATCTGGTGTTCCTGTGAAGTCTTTGTTTGGTTTGAATGTTACTACACCTGTTGTTGGATCGATTACGTATTTACCAACTTCTTTTCCATCTTTTGTTGCTGGAATTTCTGTTGAGTCTACTGGTTGTCCATTTACTACGAATTTAGCTGGTTGCTCTGGTGTAATTGTGATTGGAGCTGTTTTATCACCTTGTGTAAATGTTGGTTTACCTGTTTGTTCTTGTCCTTGTTTTCCTACAGATGTAACTGGTTCTCCTGTTGGTGTAACTGGTGTTACCTCTGGAGTGTATTTTCCTTTTGATGTAACTGGAACTTTGTTTCCTTCTGAGTCAGTTGCTGTTACTGATACTTGTACATTAACACCTTTAGCTTTTCCTGTAAATGTTGGAAGTGGTTCAAATGTTACTACACCTGTTGCTGGATCAATTGAGTATGTTCCTTCTCCATCAACTACCACTTTACCTTCAGCATTAGCTCCTTCTAATGAGTATGCAGCTGTTGTCCAGTCTACGTTTGTTCCATCCGGAGTGTTTGTTGTTGTATTTAATTCAGAGAAACGATCTTTTCCTGATTTAGATGTTTGAGGTTGACCTTGTTTTCCTGTAGTTTCATCTGTTGATGGTTGAACTCCATATACAGTTGGTGTATATGAATTTTCTACTGCTACTGTTACTGGGTTTCCTGATTCATCGTTGAATGTTACATTCGCTGAAACTTTCATCGGTGTAGCTGTTCCTACAAATCCTTCTACTGGAGTGAATGTTACTTCACCTGTTGTTGGATCTACTGTGTAAGTTCCTTGATCAGTTGTTACTGAAGAAACTTTGTTTCCTGTTGTTGGATCTACTAGTTTGTAATCTGATACTGTAGTTCCTTCTTTTCCATCATTGAAGTTATCTGCCATTGAGTCAGTTTGTTTTTGACCTTGAGCTCCTGATGATTTCTCTGGATCTGTTACTACGATGTAGTAAGTTGTTTCTGCTACTGCATCTTCTGTTACTTCTCCAGCATCTGTTCCACCTACTGTTGGAGTTGTTACAACACCGTTTGAGTCTACTGCTCTTGCTGTTACTTTGTAACGTCCTTTTTGAGATAATACATAAGCGTTAGCTTTAGCTAAGTTTGCTTCTGCAGCTGTTTTAAGAGCTGCACGTGCTGTCTCTACCGCTCTTTCAGCTTCTAAAGCTGCTGTACGTGCTGTTTCTACTTCAGTATTTTTTGTTGATAGATTTGTTTGAGCTGTTGCTAATTGTGCTTCTATAGATGCTTTAAATTCCTTAACATGCGCAAGTTTTCTTTCTGCTAATTCTTGAGCTGTTGGAGAAATTGTGCGTAGTTTTAAGTTATCTAATGCTGTTTGAGCATCTTCTGCCGTTCTTGTTGCACGATCTAATAGTTCTTGTAGACGTGCTAATTCATTTTGTGTTTCTTGTTGTTCTTTTAGCGCTGTTGCTGCTGCTTGAGTTTTAGCTGCCGCTGTACGTTGAGCTTGGATATAAGCTGTTTCTTCTGCTTGAGCTCCATCAAAAGTAGTTACTGTTCCGTCTGGTGCAGTTGCTGTTACTTTGTTTTAATAGTATCTGAATCTGTTGCTGATGTTTTATCATCGATTGTATCTGCGAATGCTACATTTGCTTTAGTAGATTTAATTAAGTCTACTGATGTACCTTTTGTTTCTGAATAACTTGTTGAAGTCCCTGTTGGTTTAGCATTTTGAATTGATGCTACATCTGTAGAAGATGCTTCACGGTATGAAACATATCCTTTAAATCCTGATGCTGTTTCGATTTCCCAACCAGCATTTGATTCTTTAGCTGTTACCGCTGTACCGTCAGAAGATGTCCATTGGTTTGTTACTGAATCGTAACTTACTGTAACTATCATCCCTTGTTCTGAAGATGTGTTATCTTTTTTAACTAGAGTTTCTGTACGTGTAACATTACCTACAGCTGTTACCTCACCATTTTTACGGATTTCAGCAATTTTCTCTACTAATGTTGCCGCTGAAGATGTTGTATTCCATGTACGTTCAAATTCATAAACAACGAATTTAACATCACCATTTGCTTGAGCATCTGTGTAAACACGACGTTCAATAAGAGTTGATGTACCATTACCATTGTCTGTTAATTCATATGCTTTTTCAGTCGGTAATGAATATTTACCTGTCGCACGGTTAAACATTGCTTTGTATGTGTTTCCTGCTGCGTCATTTACCATAGCGAATTCACGTTGAATATTTGCTTTAACCTTATCAGTTGTTGCTTTTGCTGCAATACTATCAACACCAACGTATTTTGTAGATTCTGGAGTCACCGTTAAGTTAATAGTTGACTCTCCTGAAGTTGCAACTGGTGCTAGTACTGCTCCTTCTTGAACTGCTGTATTTGTAGTTCCTGCAGCTACAACCCAGTTTCCATTCTTAGCCATTAATTTTGTAACTGTTCCATCTGGCATTGTAATTTCTGCTTTGTTAGCTCCATTTGAGATTGCTACAGGTACATTTGTTGCATAAGCTTCAACATTCTTAACAGTAATCTTAGGTGCTACTGCGATTGTAATATTTTCATGAGCTTCTTGACCATACATATTCCAATCCATATTTCTTGCATTGGTTGTATTGTTATAGTCTTTCGCATAAACGGCCGCTGTGAAAATTCCAGCTTCATTTGCTGTTCCTGTAATATCTCCATTTTTTGGATTATAACTTAATCCAGGTACTACATCATTGATTGGTGTATTACTTCCTGTATACACACCATTCAATGCTGTATGGGCTGTGACTGTTTGTGGTCCGTTCTCAGTATTTACTTTAGATCCATCAACTGCAGTAAAGGTTGCTCCGTTCGTGCCTCCAGGAGCAGTTTTTGAACCGGCAACAACTTTTTCTCCATTACTTCTGTATACATAACCAGCTCTTTCATCACGAGTCATTCCATCGTTATCAACATATTTAATATTATGATTAACTTGATCGCCTATTGTAACTAACTTAGATGACCCTTGAATAAGTGGTGCAGATGAATCTTGCCATCCTATCCATCCAGCTGTTAAGTCTCTGAAAGTAACTTGTTGAGTAGCTCCACCTTTCTCTACAGTTACAATATAGCGCATGTCATATACACCGTTTTGAAGAGTAGATGCTACATATCCTTCTACAGTATCTGTAGTTGCATTATAAGCCAATCCTGGCGGCAAGTTACTCGCTTCAATTTTTGAAATTGTGTATCCTGCAGCAGTTGCCTCTGGTGATAAACTAAAACGTTTTTTTACATCTGTAAGATATACATAGTGGTTTCCTTGCTCATAAGTATATCCATAGATTTCTGTAGTTAGATACTCATAAGCACCTCCTGCACCGTATGTGCTAATGATGTTATTTTTGTTAGCATTTCCTGTAACACGAATCTTTCCGTTCCATAGAATAGCTTCTCGACCAATCTTTTGAGCTTCTGTTTTTGATAAAGGGATGTCTGTACGTCCACTAACCCCTGCTTGTCCATTATTAACCGCAGGCACATCAGTGTTCTCAGATTGATATCCATGAACATAAATTTTATAGTTAGCGTTACCATCTAGTACTTTGTAAGATTTACCTGTAGATCCAAGAAATTCACCATTTTCTTTTCTCAGTTCTTTAGATGATGCTGTATATCCTTCGTTAGCAGAAAGAGCTACTCCGTATCTACCATCACGACGAACACCAGCGTTTTCTAATTCAGAGTATACTGCTTTAATAGAGTTGCTTAATTCTGCTAAGCTTTTAGCGATTTGTTCTTTTGTTACATTGTCGCTTCCAAGTAAGTTGTTCGCTACTTTAATTACTTCTTCGTTTTTAACCACTGCTTTTTCTACAGCTGGTTTAGCTTCGATTTTAACTTCATTTTTACGAATTGCTTCATTAGCAAGTACGTTTGTTACTTCTGCTTCTGAAGTTACTTGAGTTAATTCTTTTTTAGCTTCTTTAACTTCTGCAGTTTGTTTTTCTTCAGATTTTGCTTTTGTTTCTTCTTTTTTAGCTTCTTCTTTTTCTGCAGTTACTTTTTCATTTGATTCTACTACTGTAGAGTTTAATACTTTAAGTGCAGCTACTTTTGCATCTACTTCTTCTTGAGTTGCATCAGCTTTTGCGAATACTTCTTTTGCTTTTGCTAATTCTTCGCGAGCAGCTTTCACTACTGCTTCATCGGCATTTTTAGCTGACGATAATTTTTGTTCTAAGCTATCGATACTTGCTTTAAGAGCTGTTTTATCAGCTGCTTTTGTTTCTACTTTTGTAGCTTCTTCAGCTTTTGGAGTTTCTGCCCCTACTTTTGCCGCTACTGCTGCTGCAACACTTTCATTAGTGTTTTCTACTTTTGTTGATTGTGCCGTAGCTTTAGGCGCCTCTTCTTTTGTCACTTTAGTATCTGTATTTGTTGTGTTTTTTGTTGTTGTGTTATCAGATACTTGCTCGCTAGCTTGCGCTACTGTTCCTACACCTAAAAAGATACTAGCACCAATCACTACTGATGCTGCACCTACTTTGAATTTCTTAATAGAGTAACTTTCGACTCTCGTACCTTCTTTGGTACTCTTTAAATATTGGTTATTTTTACCTACCATTATTTTCCTCCTATAATATATATTGTATTATTAATTGATTGTGAATACTTAGACATTCACCTACATAACAAAAACTTAATTAATAACAAAACATAAAAAAACATAACAGTCTTGTTATATTTTTCATAAAACCATATTACTTTTCTATAAAACTCCAAATATAATATTTCTCCAAATATAAATCAACCTCTTATTGTCAATTTATTAACTATATATAATTTTTTTACTAATTTTGAAATTTAATTAATTTCGATTATTATTTTACCAAAAAATATTTTCATTGTGTCTACTATTTTTTTCCCTTAATTTTTTTCTATCAATCTTTTAAAACTCTACTTTTTATACAATATTACATCTCAATAAACACCTTAAAATTAATTTTTTTATAAACAATGTAACCTATAAAAATTAACTTCCGTAACTATTGTAATCACTTTTTATGATTCTGAATTTTTATGATTTTTTGAAACCAATTATTTTTAATTGAATATCATGAATTAATACAGATGTTAATTTAAAAATAAAACAACCCTTTTAAAAATATTTATAAAACAATATTTATAGAGTGAGAACCAAAATTAAACAGAATAGCACATTTCTACTTAAAATATACTTAAAATAACTTAAATAACTATAAATATTACTTAAAATATACTTTTAAATAATATTCCTCATGATATTTTCCCACTTTATCTTATCTTTTGAAATTTATATATCTTGATTATTTTCATTTTTCATAATACAACATTTCAACTCAAAAAACATAAAAAACCGCCCTCTTTTATCTAGAGGGCGGTTCATATATATCATTAAGAGTTTTTTAGATTTCTAATTAGTCGTCTTTTCTTTGGCGTTTTCTTACAGCCACAGCAATACCCGCAAGTAATGCTCCAAATCCTGCTAATCCTGTATCAACTCCACTTTCACCTGTATTAGCTAGGCGTTTAGGTTGTACTTTTTCAACAGAATCCGTTACTTTTCTGAAGACATGTACTAAGTTACCTTCTTTATCTACTTCTGTTCTTACGAATTCGTATCCTGGAACTTTTCCAGCTTCTTTAGTTCCTTTTTCTGTTGGTTTTAGAGGATTTCCGTTTTCGTCTACCCAGTTTGTAGTTCTGTTTTCATCTGGGATTCGAGTAATTGGTTTGAAGATGTGACGTACATTTCCATTTTCATCAGTTACAGTTCTTACGAACTCGTATCCTGAGATTTCTCCTGGAACTTTTGTTCCATTTTCTAATGGTTTTAATGGATTTCCGTTTTCATCTACCCATGATGTAGTTTTTTCTACTACTGGAGTTGGTGTTGGCGCTGGAGGTGTTACTTTTTCGTATACGTGCTCGATATCTCCGTTTGGAAGTTTCTTAGTTTCTACGAATCTGTATCCTGGAATATCTTTCTTCGGTTGTTCTCCATCCTCTGTTGGATAATTTGGAATTTCTTTTCCTTCTTTATCTTTGAATGAAGTTTTAACTTTTTCGTATACGTGCTCAATGTCTCCGTTTGGAAGTTTCTTAGTCTCTACGAATCTGTATCCTGGGATATCTTTCTTAGGTTGTTCTCCGTCTTCTGTTGGATAGCCTGGGATTTCTTTTCCTTCTTTATCTTTGAATGAAGTTTTAACTTTTTCGTAGACGTGTTTTGTATTTCCATCGTTATCAGTTACAGTTTCTACGAATCTGTATCCTGGGATATCTTTCTTAGGAGTTGTTCCATCTTCGCTTGGATATCCTGGAATTTCTTTTCCTTCTTTATCTCTGAAGATAGTGTCTGGACGTACTGTTGGTGTGTAAGATGCAAAAATTGTTTTACCATTTTTATCTTTTCTTACAACTGTTACGCTGTTTGCTGTTCCTACGAATTCTGGTTCCGGAGTGAATGTTACTTTTCCATTTGGATCGATAGTGTAAGTTCCTTGACCTGGTACTACTTTTGTAGTTTTTCCGTCTTCAAATGTTGGTGGTACATCTTTGTCGATGTCTCCTTCGAATACTGGAGTATTTGATTGAGGTTTACCTTTTGGTCCTTCAGATTCTACATCTTTAGTTGATGTTGCTCCTAGAACTGTTGGTGTGTATTTCGCTGTTACTGGTGTTCCATTTTTGTCAACACGTTTAACAGTTACACCTTTTGTTACACCTACGAAGTCTTTTTCTGGAGTGAATGTTACTTTTCCATCTTTATCAACAGTGTAAGTTCCTTCATTTGGTACTACTTTTGTAGTTGAACCGTCTTCGAATGTCGCTGGTACATCTTTATCGATTTCTACTGTTTTGTTTTTACCGTTAACAGTTTCTGATCCACCTTTGAAGATTGGTGTTCCTTCTTGTGGTGTGTTCTTAGGTCCAACTGATGTTACATCTTCTCCAGATGGTGATACTGGGATTACAGTTGGTGTGTATTTCGCTGTTACTGGTGTTCCGTTTTTATCAACACGTTTAACAGTTACACCTTTTGCTACCCCTGTGAATGTTTTTTCTGGTACGAATGTTACAGTTCCATCTGGTGCTACAGTGTAAGTTCCTTCATTTGGTACTACTTTTGTAGTTGAACCGTCTTCAAATGTTGCTGGTTTATCGTTATCGATTTCTACTGTTTCTTCTTTACCATTTACAGTTGTTTTTCCACCTGTGAATGTTGGTTTTCCTGTTTGAGTTTCACCTTGTAGGTCTTTAGATTTAGCTTCTTTACCTTTTGGTGTTACTCCTACTACTGTTGGTGTGTAAGTTGATTCAGCTGGTGTTCCGTTTTTATCAACACGTTGAACTGTTACACCTGTTCCGCGTCCTGTGAAGTTTGGTTCTGGTGTGAATGTTACTTCTCCAGTTTTCGGATCAATTGTGTATGTTCCTTCGTTCGGTACTTTAATAGTAGTTTTATCTGTTGGTTGTCCAGTTTCTGGATCTACAAATTTCGCTGGTTTAGTTTCATCGATTTCTACAGTTTTTTCTACTCCATTAACAGTTGTTTTACCTGGTGTGAAGCTTGGAGTTGCTTTTTGCGGCGCTCCTTGGATACCTACAGTAGTTTTTTCTTCACCTGTTGGTGTTACTGGTACTACAATTGGTGTATAAGTCGCTGTTGCTGGTGTTCCATTTTTATCAACACGTTGAACTTTAATTCCTGAAGTTTTACCTTTGAATTGTGGTTCTGGTGTGAATGTTACTTCTCCAGTTTTTGGATCAATTGTGTATGTTCCTTCGTTCGGTACTTTTACAGTTGTTTCATCTGTTGGTTTACCTGTTGTTGGATCTACCAATTTAGCTGGTTTTGTAGTATCAATTTCAACTGTTTCTTCTTTACCGTTAACAGTAGTTTTTCCACCTGTAAATGTTGGTGTTGATTTTTGTGGTGCACCTTGGATATCTTGTGTTTCTTTTTCATCACCTTTTGGTGTTACTGGTTTAACGAATGGAGTGTATTTACCATTTACTGGTGTTCCATTTTTATCTTCACGTTGAACTTCGATTCCTTTAGCTTCCCCTGTGAAGTTTGGTTCTGGTGTGAATGTTACTTTACCATTTTCATCAATTTCGTAAGTTCCCTCGTTTGGTACTTTAACAGATTTTTCTTCTGTTGGTTTACCTGTTGTTGGATCTACTAGTTTTGGTGCTTTCTCTAAGTTAATAGGTACTTTTTTGTCACCTTCTTTGAATGTTGGTGTACCTTCTTGTGATTTACCTTGGATTCCTTCTGAAGTTGCTGGAGTCGCTGTTGGTGTTACCGGTGTGATGTATGGTGTGTAAGTAGTTTCTACTGTAATACCATTTGTATCTGCAGCACGAACTTTTACTGGTTGTACTGCACCGTAGTATGTTGCATTTGGTGTTAATACTCCGACAGCTTTACCGTCTACTACTTCAAGAGTGTATTCCCCGATTACATTTCCTTTTGGATCTTTCGCAGGAACTTTCGTAGCTGGTTGTCCATTTTCATCTAATAACGTATAAGAAGTTGGGTCAATCGGTACAGTTTTCTTAGTAGCTACTTTTACCTCTGGATGATCAATATCCGGTACAGTCGTTTTATCTACTACACTATCGATAAATGTGACAGGTTGTTTTTGAACTTGACCTTGAACATCTTGTGAAGTAGCTGGTTGTGCTTTTGGTTTAGCTCCGATAACGATTGGACGGTATTTACCAATAGCTGGTTGTCCAAGTTTATCAACACGTTGAACGATTACTCCTTTAGCTTCACCAACGAACGTTTTCTCAGGAACGAAATCAACTGTTCCATCTGGTTGAAGTGTATAAACACCTTCTCCTTTAACTGTAATTGGAGTTCCTACTGCTACTGGTTGTTTTGTCGCTGGGTCAAGTACTACTGGCGCTACATTTTCATCGATTTCTACAGTTTTTTCTTCTCCACCGATTTCTACTGTTCCACCTTTGAACTTAGGTTTTCCATGTTGTTCTTGACCTTGGATATCTGCAGAGATTACATCCCATCCTGTGGTAGCACGGTGAACAACTGCCGTGTATTCTCCATTGAGCTGGTAAGTCTACTTTTATCTTTACGAATTACCGTGTTAATGTTGCACCTTTCCTGTGTGAATGTTTCTTCTGGTACGAATGTTACCAGTTCCGTCTGAGCTAGTTTTCGTGCAAGTAATTCTTCTGTTTGGCATCATTTCTTTAGTTGGAACCATCTTCAAGTTGCTGGCAAGAAAATACCATCGGTACAGTTTCTTCTTTACCGCTTACTGCTGTTTTACCGAATTTTCAAAGGCTGGTTAGTCACTTTGAGTTGCACCTTGAATATCTTCTGTGAAATGTGCAACTTTACCAATTGAGTTACTGTCAATAGTTGTGTAAATGTTGTTGCTGGTGTTCCATTCGCGTCTTCACTTCTACCGCCGCTGGTACTGCACCACGTTTTATTCGGCGAATGTTACTTTTCCTGCTGTTGGATCAATTGTGTATGTACCAACTTGTTTTCCTGTTGCATTTTAGATGGAAATTGTTGGTCTGTCATTATTTACCTGCCATGGATCTACTAATTTATGTGCTTGTTACATCGATTTAATTGGAGCAACTGGGTGTCCTTGCAAATGTTGGAGTTCCTTTGAGGTAAACCTTGATCTTTCCAGTTGTTGTGTCTCCTATGGTGTTGTTATGTGTAATGTTCGGTGTATAAGTAGTTGTTACAGGTGTTCCGTTTTTATCTTTCGCTTGAACAGTTACCGGTTCTACTTTACCTACATATGTTTTATCAGTTGGTGTGAATACCGCTACTGCTTTTCCATCTACATTCTTAACAGTGTAAGTACCTACTACTTTTCCTGTTGCGTCTTTTGCTGGTACTTCTGAAGCTGGTTGTCCATTTTCATCTAATAATGTGTATGTTGTTGGATCGATTGGTACTTTTTTCTCAACACCATCGATTGTTGTTTTCGAATCATTGAATGTTACAGGATGCTCTTGAGTTGCACCTTGTACATCTGTTGATGTTGCCGCTTCTGCTGTTGGAGATGCAGGTTCAACTACTGGAGTGTATTTTCCAGTCGCTGTTACTTCTACAGTAGCTCCTTCTTTATCAGTTGCATTAGCTGTTACTTTTACATCAACACCTTGAGCTGTTCCTGTGAATGTTGGAAGTGGAGTGAATGTTACAACACCTGTTGTTGGATCAATTGTGTAAGTTCCTTCATTTGGAACAACAACTTTACCTTCATTATCAGCACCTTCTAATGAGTACTTAGCTGTTGTTAAATCAACATTTGTACCATCTGGTGTGTTTTCTGGAGTGTTTAGTTTAGAGAATCTTCACTTCCTGGTTTAGAAGTTTGAACTGCTCCTTGTATATCTTTAGTCGTATCAGCATTACCTTTAACACCATAAACTGTTGGTGTGTATGTAGTTGATGCTTCTACTGTTACAGGGTTACCATCTTCTCCTGGGATAGTTACATTAGCTGCTACTGTTAATGGTTTAGCAGTTCCTACATATCCTTGAGCTGGTGTGAAGCTTACTTTTCCAGTTGTTGGATCTACTGTGTAAGTTCCTTCATCAGTTGTTACTGAAGAAACTTTATTTCCTGTTGTTGGATCTACTAGTTTGTAATCAGATACAGTAGAGTTTTCAGGAAGACCAGTTTTGAATCCTTTTTCCATAGTATCACTTTGTGGAGTATCTTGTGCTCCTGAAGAAATTTCTGGTTTAGGTACTACGATGTAGTAAGTTGTTTCTGCTACTGCATCATCAGTTACTTCACCTGAATCTGTCCCTCCTACAGTTGGAGTTGTTACAACACCGTTTGAGTCTACTGCTCTTACTGTAACTTTATAGCTTCCATATTGACCTAATGTATATGCTGCGATTTCTGGGTTTGCTAGGTTTGCTGCTGCAGCTGTTTTCAATGCTTCACGAGCTGTTTCTACCGCTTTTTCAGCTTCTAGGGCTGCAGTACGCGCTGACTCTACTTCGGTATTTTTTGTTGAAAGATTTGCTTGAGCTGTTGCTAGTTGCGCTTCAATAGATGCTTTAAACTCTTTGGCATGCGCAAGTTTTCTTTCTGCTAATTCTTGAGCTGTTGGTGAAATTGTACGTAATTTCAAGTTGTCTAATGCTGATTGAGCATCTTCTACCGTTCTTGTTGAACGATCTAATAGTTCTTGAAGACGTGCTAATTCATTTTGTGATTCTTGTTGTTCTTTTACAGCCGTTGCTGCCGCTTGAGTTTTAGCTGCCGCTGTACGTTGTGCTTGAATATAAGCTGTTTCTTCTGCTTTCGCCGCATCAAATACTTTTTGGCTTCCATCTGGAGCTGTTACCGTTAATTTTGTTTTAATTGTTTCTGATTGAGCATCGTCTGATTTATCATCGATAGTATCTGTGAAATCAACGTTAGCTTTTTCTGATTTTAGTAAATCTACTGAAGCATCTTTTGCTTCTGAGTAACTTGTTGATGTCCCAGCTGGTTTAGCATTTTGAATTGATGCTACGTCTGTTGAGCTTGCTTCACGGTATGCTACATACCCTTTAAATCCTGATGCTGTTTCAACCTCCCAACCAGCATTTGATTTTTTAGCTGTTACTTTTGAACCGTCAGAAGATGTCCATTGGTTTGTTACTGAGTCGTAACTTACTGTAACTACCATTCCTTGTTCTGAAGATGTGTTATCTTTTTTAACTAGAGTTTCTGTACGTGTAACATTACCTACTGCTGTTACCTCACCATTTTTACGGATTTCAGCAATTTTATCTACTAATGTTGCTGCTGAAGATGTTGTATTCCATGTACGTTCAAATTCATAAACAACGAATTTAACATCACCATTTGCTTGAGCATCTGTATAAACACGACGTTCAATAAGAGTTGATGTACCATTACCATTGTCTTTTAATTCATAAGCTTTTTCTGTTGGTAATGAATATTTACCTGTTGCACTGTTAAATACCGCTTTATACGTATTACCTGCTGCGTCATTTACCATAGCAAATTCACGTTGAATATTTGCTTTTACCTTATCAGTTGTTGCTTTTGCTGCGATGCTATCTACACCTACGTATTGTGTAGCATCAGATGTTACCGGAAGATTGAATTTTGAAGGTGCTGTTGCAGAAGCTGCTCCTAGTACATCTCCTTCATTTACAGCTGTATTTGTAGTTCCAGCTGCTACTGTCCAGTTTCCATCCTTAACTGCTAATTTAGTTACAGTACCATCTGGCATTGTAATTTCTGCAGTGTTAGCTCCGTTTGAAATAGTTAAAGGTACTTTTGTAGCATATGCTTCTACGTTAGATACTGTAATCTTAGGTGCTACCGCGATTGTAATATTTTCATGAGCTTCTTGACCATACATATTCCAATCCTGATTTTTCGCATTGGTTGTATTATTATAGTCTTTCGCATAAACAGCCGCTGTGAAAATACCAGCTTCACTTGCTGTTCCAGTAATATCTCCAGTTTTTGGATCATAATTTAATCCTGGTACAACATCATTTATTGAAGTTTTACTTCCCGTATAATTACCATTTAGGGCTGTGTGGGCTGTGACAGTTTGTGGCCCGTTCTCAGTATTTACTTTAGATCCATCAACTGCAGTAAAGGTTGCTCCGCTCGTGCCTCCAGGAGCAGTTTTTGAACCAGCAACAACTTTTGCTCCATTATTTCTGTATACATAATCAGCTCTTTCATCACGACTCATTCCATCGTTATCAACATATTTAATATTATGATTGACTTGGTCGCCTATTGTTACTAATTTTGATTTTCCTTGAATAACTGGTGCAGTTGAATCTTGCCATCCTACCCATCCAGCTGTTAAGTCTCTGAAAGTAACTTGCTGAGTAGCTCCACCTTTCTCTACAGTTACAATATAACGCATGTCATATACACCGTTTTGAAGAGTAGATGCTACATATCCTTCTACAGTATCTGTAGTTGGATTATAAGCTAATCCAGGAGGTAAGTTACTCGCTTCAACTTTTGCAATTGTGTATCCTGCAGCAGTTGCCTCTGGTGATAAACTAAAACGTTTTTTTACATCTGTAAGATATACATAATGATTTCCTTGCTCATAAGTATATCCGTAGATTTCTGTAGCTAGATACTCATAAGCACCTCCTGCTCCCCATGTTGTTTTCCCATTAGCTTTTCCTGTAGCACGAATTTTACCTTTCCATAATTCTGCTTCACGTCCAAGTTTTTGAGCTTCTGTTTTCGATAAAGGAATATCAGTACGACCACTTACCCCTGCTTGTCCACTATTAGCCGCAGGTACATCAGTGTTCTCAGATTGATATCCATGAACATAAACTTTATAGTTGCTGTTATTATCTAGTGTTTTGTAAGATTTACCTGTAGATCCAAGGAATTCACCATTTTCTTTTCTTAGTTCTGTAGAAGCAGCTGTGTATCCTTCGTTAGCTGAAAGAGCTACTCCATATCTACCATCACGACGAACACCAGCGTTTTCTAATTCAGCGTATACCGCTTTAATAGAGTTTCCAAGTTCTTCTAAACTTTTAGCTATTTGTTCTTTTGTTACATTGTCACTTCCAAGTAAATTGTTAGCTACTTTGATTACTTCTTCGTTTTTAACTACTGCTTTTTCTACAGCTGGTTTAGCTTCGATTTTAACTTCGTTTTTACGAATTGCTTCTTTAGCAAGTACGTTAGTTACTTCTGCTTCTGAAGTTACTTGAGTTAATTCTTTCTTAGCTTCTTTAACTTCTTTAGACTCTTTTGCTTCTGATTTTGCTTTTTCTTCAGCTTTTTTAGCTTCATCTTTCGCAGCTGTTCCAGTTGCTTCTGATTCTGCTACTACTGAAGTTAGCACGTTTAGTGTTGTTACTTTTGCATTAACTTCATCTTGACTTGCATCAGCTTTTGCGAATACTTCTTTTGCTTTTGCTAATTCTTCACGAGCTGTTTTTAATGCAACTTCATCAGCATTTTTAGCTGTCGCTAATTTTTGCTCTAAGTTATCGATGCTTGCTTTAAGAGCTGTTTTATCAGCTGCTTTTGTTTCAGCTTTAGCTTCTGTCTTTGGAGCTTCCACTTTTTCTGCTACTGCTGCTGCAACACTTTCTTTAGTGTTTTCTACTTTTGCTGGTTGTGCTTCTGCTTTCGGTGTTTCCTCTTTTGCCCCTGCGTTTGTTGTATTATCCGCAGTAGTGTTGTTAGAAACTTCCTCAGCTGCTTGAGACACTGCCCCAGCACCTAAAAAGATACTAGCACCGATTACTACTGATGCTGTACCGACTTTGAATTTTTTGATAGAATATGATTCTACTTTAGTACCTTCTTTTGTGGTTTTTAAGTACTTGTTATTTTTTCCTACCATTAAATTTCCTCCTATGATATATATAACTTTTTAGCGTTAAATTAAATATCTCCTCTTATGATATATTTTTCTTCTAAACTAAACCTTTTTCAAACTCTTTATCTTTGATTTTTTTGATTACGATATTTAACTAGACGCATACTACTAATTTGAAATCCATTTTTGAATTCCATTATTAATAATACCAAATATAATCCTTTTTGTCCACGAACTAGACTTCATTCTTAAATCTATATTTCTTTAATAGATATGGTTCATAAAAGCTCAGTTAATAAATTTTATTTTTCAAGGATTAACAACCCTCTAAAAACAATTTTTAATATCAGTATTTTTCTCACTACTTGACATTATTCATCACCACAAAAAAATCATTCTAAATTTTTTTACTGACTTCAAAATGTCAAAAGCTATAAAAATGTAAACTATAACTTACAAGAACTTATCATCACTATTTCTAATTTCAACTATAAAAACCTTGATATCATACAGTTTTTATCAAAATTTCTTTACGAATAATAATCAATTGATTTTTAATAACAATATTTACTTATCTTACATTAATAAAGTAATTATTTTTCAGCAATTCAGTCTAAAATATTGACCCTATTATTTACAAATAATATTATACTTTTTGATAAAAAAACGAATATTAGCATCATTATTTCTTAACTAAATAGGGATATCAGTGAACAACATTGCAAAAATATATACAAGTTAAAAAACTAATCTCGAACATTGAAAATCATCTCAACATTTTTCATTAAAATAATAATTCATTTAAATATTTTACATATACAACAAATACTTACTCTATTGACCTGCTTCGTGACCTATGATAGAATGAAAACGTGGGATATTACTCATTTAATTAGTTTTTATGTGTAATATGGAAGTAATTTTAAAAAGTTTGATTAACTACAATCAAGCAAGCACTTTTAATCAATTTTTGTAAAATTTCACCACAAAAATACTTAAAAACATTATACATGAGACTGATCCAAAAGGCCCTAAATTTTTAACAAAGTGCATATAGGAACTCATAGACGCAGTGGTTTATTGATATCTAAAATCGCTTTAGAAAAGCTTTTTAGATATCTAATAAACTGTGCGGGGGTGACTCGACAAAATCGATTTCTTCGAAATCACGATTTTTGAGTCACTCCCAATTTTAACAAAAAACTAAAATACACGTATACCGGAGGGTTATATGATTACAATTGAAGATATTAACAAAGTTATAGAAAAAATAAAAAATGAACATACAAAAGAATATATCGGAATTTCTATCAGCGGAGACAGAGGTCTAAACGTTAGCACAAGCAAATTCGGAGGAGTTCCTTACATCGCACAAGATGCACAAGCACCAGTAGATGCAGAAGGTAACCAACTTGCACTAATAGCTCAGATCAATTGCACCGAATTACCAGAAAATGATATTTACCCTAAAGAGGGATTAGTTCAATTCTGGATTTCTCGCGATGATTCTTTCGGATTAGATTCTAAAGGAACTAATGTTGTAAAATATATCAAAGATATCGATGACAACATAACAAATACAGATGTACTTAGCAAGTATCATCTTCCTAGTGAAGACAACAACGAGGAATATTCTCCATTCCATGAAAAAGATGCATCATTTACATTAACATTCAATACAGGAACTTCTACAATTACAGCTACTGATTTCTTATTCGAAGATGTCGCAAAAGATGCCATCCATGAACTATTCCCAGATGAACAAGTAGCAGATTTATACGAAGATCTTGATAGCGAAGTCTATGAAACTCTATTCAAAGCATTCAACGGAGTTCAACACGCTATAGGTGGTTATCCAACATTCGTTCAATGGGATCCACGTGATCCAGACAACAAAGATGCTTACGATACAATGCTTCTTCAAATAGAAAGCGAGTGGGACGCTAACACGAAAGACAACCTAATTATGTGGGGAGATTCAGGAGTTGCAAACTTCTTTATCAATAAAGAAAAATTAGCAAACTTAGATTTTGAAGATACATTATTCAACTGGGATTGCTGTTAATAAGTGAATATTTAAAAAGGGCAGAGAGTAAAAATTTACTTTCTGTCCTTATTTGGGAATATGCGTTTGAAATTTAATTTCAGCGATAATCATTAAATATAAGTTTTTAATGAATTTATAACTTGGCTAAAAATTATTATAGTATTTCAACTATAAATATTTCTCAAATTCTTTCTCGCTTATATTTAATCTTCTAGCTCCAATTTCTTTCGTTATGAAGCCTTCTTTAACCATTTCTACCACAGCACTTACTTTTCCTCGCTCTTCCGCTTGTGCTTCTTTCTCTTCTACATACGCTAAATGCGCAAGCCATCCATCCCATGCTCTTGTGTATTCATCATACATAGCTTTATCCTCCTTATTCCACTCTTTTACATCTACTACTTTATCAGCTTTCGTTATTATTCTCTCTGGCTTATGTGTAAACGGTTTGTTCCCAAACAATTCCATCCAACGAACCTTATTATAACTTGCCTTCATTTCTGGTTTATACTTTCAACTCTAGAAATACTATTTGTACAAGATTTCTTTTTTCCACTATTCCTTTTACATTTACTTTCAGTTCCTCTTTTGTCTCGCTCTCTCTTAGACTAAAAACATGAATTGCCCTATCATCCTCAAAATAGTTTTCTTCTGCTATTGCTACTGCATAGACGGGTATTAACTCTTTTGCTAAATGGTGAGTTAGTACATCTTCTCTTTTATAACTGTCTAAGTTTTTCGAGACCTGTTCACAAATATATAACCATAACCTCTTGATGAAATCTGCTTGGTGCGATACTTGTATTTCTATAATAACTTGTGTTTTATCATTTAATTCCGCAAGTACATCTACTTGTGTTGTGTAATCAGGTAGAAGCTTACTAGTTGTTGCATGTATCTGTGTACCATCCAGTATTTTTACACTTTCTACAGGCAACTCAAATATATCTCTAACGAATTCTGCCGTTATTTCCGGATCATTAAATATTTTTTTCGCAACTAAATCCATCATTGGACGTGCATCTTTATGGCGTAATTGTTCCATCGTCTGTTCCCCCTATTATTACATATGAAACTAACCTTAAATTTTAATTTTTTCCTTCCTCGTTACCTTCATTATACTCTATTGATAACATTTTTTCTAATAATAACACTACTAAATCATCGTTATATTGAATATATTTCTTAAATTTTAAAATCAATATTCTTGAATTTTCTTTGAAACCAGAATTCAAAAGGACAGAGAGTAAAATTTACTTTCTGTCCTTTTTTGGGAGCGTATGTTTTATAATTTCTTAGAAGTCTGAAACATTATCCGAACCGCAGTAAGGACAAGTCGGATAACCAAACCCTTGACTATCTGCATCAAAATAACTGTTGCAATTATTACAATAATATTCTACTTCTATCATCCAGATGTTTTTCTCAGATATCTTTTGTGAATTCTTTATAAACTCTGTTGCTACTTTCGCCTTCGACATTAACTCAGCCAATAACATTGTATCTTTAACTTGTGTTTTTTCCATATTTAACAACACCTCTTCTGAAATTCCTTCACTTTTATTATACTCCAATAATTATGTATTTTTCTAATAATATATAACTTCATTTTCTTCCAAAAATAGATTCATTCTCCAACTTCCAGAAAGTAACCTACTGACCTCAGAAAACTTATTCAGCTACTATAACTAAATTACCCCAGATGTTTCAGTCAAAGCTAAAAACAAAAATATCTGTTTCGGCTATTCTATTCAAAAGCTAAAAAAACAAAAACCCACCTTCGAAATGTAGGGTCTATAATAAATACGGTTGATAATAAATATCAGCCGTATTTAAATTATAAAAATAGAAAAGAATGTAAAAATTCCTCTATAATTTAAGTATGAGCAAAAATCAAGAAAGAAATTTACATTCATATGTGTAATTATAGCAAATCTCTTAAAATAACGCTACAAATAACTGATGAAAATATAAAAATTTTTAGATAAAAACAGAGGAAATTGAAATAAATGGTTGTAAACATCTAGTTTATTATGGAGTATTGGAAGCTTCATCTAACTCTTGTCCTTATTGTAAAGAATGTAAGATAACTAATAACGGTTATAGAAAAGTAAAGGTTAAAATGCCCGCTATTTCTGATAAACCAGCCATCTTATACTTAAATAAACATCGTTTTATATGTAGAGGTTGTCGTAAATCATTCACAGCTGAAACTACTGAAGTAAGAAAGTATTCTAATAATTCTAAAAATCTACGAGCTGGCATTATTAAAAGGTTATCTAAAGAGAATACTTCAAAAGAAATAGCTGAGTCTTGCGCTGTATCTACTAATACTGTATTAAGAATACAGTCTGATCTATCTAAAACTTTAGAAAGACCTAAAACTTTACCTCATTATATATGCTTTGATGAGGTTTCTTCCACTTCTGATAGCATAAGTAAAATGAGCTTCGTGTATGCAGATGCATTAACTCATAAAATACAAAATATACTTCAAGGTAGAACTAATAAAATTATTAAAGACTACTTCTTATACTATTCTTATCAAGAACGTTGTAAGGTCAAAGCAGTAGTTATTGATATGAATTCAGGTTATAAAAGTATTATTAGAGAACTTTTCCCTAATGCGAAGATAGTTATCGATAGATTTCATATTATTCAACTAGTTAATAGAGCTTTTTAATAAATATAGGGTATCATTTATGAACAGCATTAAAGACAAGAATAAAGAGTTATACAGACAATTGAAATGTTATTGGAAGAATCTTCTTACAAGTTATGATGAATTAGATAATGGTACCCACAAGAAATTTAAATACTTTAAGTACATCACTACTGAACAAGATATCATCAACTACCTAATTAAGCAAGATTCTCAGCTTTATAAGTGTTATTGGCTTATCCAAGACCTTAGAGAGCTCTTGAAAAAGATGATTTTTGATAGGTTTAAAAGCTTTAATTAATGATAAATCTACTTTTACCTAGATATATGTTTACAGCTATTAAAACACTTAGAAAATATAAAGACAAATTAAAAAAATACTATGTATTACAATGGGCTATCTAATGGTCCTTTAGAAGGAATTAACAATAAAATTAAAGTTATTAAACGTATTTCTTATGGTTTATAGATCTTTTAGTAACTTTAAAGCTAAAATACTACTTGTATTCAGCTTATTTATACCTTCTGAAACTAATAAGAAACCTAGATATTCGAAAGAAGAGCGCCAAGATATTCTCGATAAAAAGAAAGAAATAAGACTAAAACGAAAAAATAGGAAAAAAGCTATACTACTTAATATAGCATAGCTTTCTCGGCTCTTTGTCAAATTCGGGGCATGGAGAAAAATAGGAAATGAAATCTAGGCAGCATTTTGCTGCTTAGATTTTTTCTTGTTTTCTTTAAGTTTGACATTATTTTTATACTCAGAAACAAATAATCTAGACATAATCAAAATACGTAATCTGAAATTACTAAAGCTAGAATATCCATATGATACTCTCTTTAGTAGTTTTATTTTATTATTAAATCCTTCTAATGGACCATTAGAATACTCATATTTAACAGCATTAAGCATATACTCTTTGTACTTTTTCATAGTATTTATAGCTTTAGATACACCTTTAGATAATCCTCTAGTATCCATATCTATATACTTCTCTAATTCTACAGAATCTTTAGCCTTAATAACTTCTCTTATCTCATGCACTCTCTCATAGCTAGCTGTAAATTCATCATCCATAGCTAATATATAATCTAATACTTCTTTTTCTAGTTACATAGCGTTTTAAAAGCTTCTAGAATAGAATGTTTTTTTGTTGAATTTACTTTATCTCTATCTTCTAATATTACTTTCAAAAGTTCTTTAAAAATAGTGTAAGTAGAACCTTTTTTTATTCTTATATTGATTCATTAGTTTTACTCTGGCTTTGTTTAATTCTCTATTAATATTTTTGAACCATGTGAAATCTATCTATTATTATCTCAGCGTTGAGGAACATCTCTCTAATCATATTCATATAAGGTGGATAAATATCTATACAGATCGTTTTTACTTTCTTTCTTACTTTCCTTGGATATCTCATAAAGTATTGTTTTAATATATGTTGTGTTCTTCCATCTACAATATCTATAAAATCATGTGTTCTAGCATCTAAGAATACGAAACTCATTCCATTTTTACTATCTTTAGTTGATTTTATTTCATCGAAACATAGATGTTCTGGTAGGTTTGAATGAGTCTTAACTTCTACGGCTTCTCTACATGATTTCATTACTCTTACTACTGTAGACACTGATACATTACTTAATTCAGCAATATCTTTAAATGATAGTGTCTTAGAAAGATTCTTCATAATGTGGAATATAAGATTTTTAGATATACTGCAGTGCTTTTTCACGAATGATGTTTCAGCACAAAACTTAGAATCACATTCTCTACATTTTAAAGCGTTGTTTCTTTTAATCTAAGGTATGTAGGGGCATTCTGACATTTTTTAATAAAGCTATTTTTAATGGATCGCCGAATCCATTTTTAACTATATTACATCCTTCTTTTATACAACCGCAGTTTGCACAACACTTTGGTTCATATGATAAAGTTCCGTGAAATACGAATGTATCTTGGCCATCTACATTGATTAGATCAAGTTTATCCTCCATAGTTATATTTTGGTCTTTTTATTAATAGTAAATTTGTGATAAAATTATTCATGACGAATATCCTTTCTTAGTTAATTATTTTTGTACACCTTAATTGTATTGGATATTTGTCTTTTTGTATATAAAAATTGAAATCCGGGGCTGGAATTTTTCCATGCCCCGGATTTAGTATACAACCGCTTTCTCCTAATTTTCTAAATCAACCGAATTTGACAAAGAACCGAAATGTATCGAAAGTGGGTATTATTTTATCTAAGTATATTCTTAGCTATTTATTTTTAATCTTCATTGTTTTTGCGACGTTTTACTGCTGCAAGTAGTCCACCGAAGAGTGCCATTCCTAATCCAGCTAGTCCTGTGTTAGTTTCAGTTGTACCAGTGTTAGCTAAGCGTTTAACTAGAGCTGGTGCTTTCGGCGCCGCTGGTGCTTCTGGAGTTACAGGTGTTGGTTGTGGTTTTGGTTCCGGCTTAGGCTCTGGTTTAGGCGTTGGCGCTGGAGTCGGAGCCGGTGTTGGTGCTGGAGTTGGGTTTGGTTGTGGTACTGGAACGTAGTTGATTGGTGTATCCTTAGTTGGATCGTTCGGTACGTTTGGTACTTCGTATCCTTTAGTTGGATCATTTGGATCGACTGGTTTCAGTGGGTTTCCATTTGGATCTACCGGAGTGAATCCTGGTACGTAAGGTACGTGTGGTTTATCACTTCCTGGTTTTGTTGGATCTTTCGGATCGTTTGGATATGGAATTGGATTTGTTGGTGTTCCTGGGATGTTTGGTACCCATGATCCTAACTTATCGTAAACAACTGTTTCGTTAATATCCTTGATTGTATCAGGTGTTACTTTAACATCTTTAGTTGATGATTCTAGATCACCATCTTTAGCGATGTAGCCTTTAACAACTGGTACTGGGTATCCATTGAAGATATCGTCGTTACGATCTGTTGTCCATTCTCCATATGTGATTTCTCCTGTTACTAAGTTAATCTTAGCATCACGAGTGAATTTGATTGTTTCAACACGAGTTTCAGTTACTTCTTTTCCGTTACGATCTACATACTTGATAGTACGTGTAGCACTTTTCTCAGTTACAAGATCTTTCACAGTACTTGGCCATACTGGGCTGTTTGGATCGTTAGGGAATACTGGTTTACCTGGCTCTGGTTTAGATGGTGTTACTGGAGTTCCATCTGGGTTTTTCGGTAAGTTTGGATCATTTGGATCTACTGGTTTACCTGGTGTAACTGGAATAATTCTCTCAGCTACTGTTACATTGAAGATTTGATCTACAGATTTATCTTTATCAAATACTCTGTCTGTATCTTTAGATGGGAAGTCGTTCTTAACTACTCTGTATCCAGCTTTTTCAAGTTTTTCAATAGTCTTAATTACTTCATCAACTTTAGACTTAGTGAAGTTAGCTCCTGAATCACCTTCATCTACTACTGGAGTTGATACTACTTTACCACTTTCAGTTACGAAGTTAGTGATAGCTTTTTGCTTATCAGTTACGTAGTAAATTGGTGTATCTGTACCTGGATTTGTTGGTACTGGTGGTACTTCATATCCTTTAGATGGATCTTTCGGATCAACTGGTGTTAATGGAACTAGTGGGTTATCCGGACTAATTGGTTTAGTTGGGTCTTTTGGTACCACTGGTGTAGTTCCTGGTACGTAAGGTACGATTGGTCTATCGTTTCCTGGTTTAGTTGGATCGTTCGGATCATTTGGATATGGAGTTGGTTTGATTGGAGTTGATCCTTCTGGTACTTTCGGTACCCATGAACCAAGTTTAGTATACACAACTTCGATGTTTTCATCTTTAGAGTCTGCAGTTAATCCTGTTGTAGCTGCTACTTCTTTTTGTTTAGCATCTTTCAGAATGTATCCTTTAACTACTGGTGATTCTACTTTATCGAATGTTGTATCTCCATCTTTAGGAGTCCAATCACCATAAGTGATTACACCTGTTACAGCGTTGATCTTACCTTCACGAGTGAATGTAACTTTATCTGTTACTTTCTTAGCTACTTCCTCACCTTTTTCGTTAACATACTTGATTATACGGTTAACGTGACGAGTTGTATCAATTTTCTTAATTAGGTCTTCTGTCCATTTTGGTCCATTAGGGTTGTTAGGATCGATTGGTTGTCCTGGTTTTGGTCTGTTTGGATCATTTGGATTTTCTGGATCTACTGGTTTAAGTGGCTCAGAGTGTTGAGTTAGTACAACAGTGTATTCTTGATCTTTACTAGAATCTTTATCGAAGTTCTTATCTGTAGCTGTTGTGAATCCGTCAGATACTAGGTCATATCCTAGAGCTTTAAGTTCAGCAAGTTTAGCTACTGTACTGTACTCGATTGGTTCTCCAGATTTACCTTTTAGGTTATCTGTGTGAAGCACTGTTCCAGTTCCTTCAACAACATACTTAACTGTTGCTTTTTGATCATCTTTTACATAATTGATTTCAATATCTTTACCTGGCTCAGTTGGTACTGGTGGTACTTCATATCCTTTAGTTGGATCTTTTGGATCAACTGGTGTTAATGGAACTAATGGATTAGTCTTCGGATCAACTGGTTTAGTTGGATCTTGTGGTACTTTTGGTGTAGTTCCTGGTACGTAAGGAACGATTGGTCTATCGCTACCTGGTTTAGTTGGATCTTTCGGATCGTTTGGATATGGAATTGGATCCATTGGTGTTTCACCTTCTGGTACTTTTGGTACCCATGAACCAAGTTTAGTGTAAACTACTTCGATGTTTTCATCTTTAGAGTCTGCAGTTAATCCTGTTGTAGCTGCTACTTCTTTTTGTTTAGCATCTTTCAGAATGTATCCTTTAACTACTGGTGATTCAACTTTATCGAATGTTGTATCTCCATCTTTAGCAGTCCAATCACCGTAAGTAATTTCACCTGTTACAGCGTTGATTTTACCTTCACGAGTGAATGTAACTTTATCTTTAATAGATTCTGTAGAGTCTTTACCTGCTTTATCTACTTCCTCTACCTTTTTTTCGTTAACATACTGTGATTGTACGGTTAACGTGACGAGTCGTATCAATTTTCTTAATTAGATCTTCAGTCCATTTTGGTCCATCAGGGTTGTTAGGATCTATTGGTTGTCCTGGTTTTGGTTTGTTTGGATCATTTGGATTTTCTGGATCTACTGGTTTGATTGGCTCAACGTGAGGTTTAACAATTACTACGAAGCTTTGATCTACTTTTGTATCTTTATCGTAGTTCTTATCTGTAGCTGTTGTGAATCCGTCAGTTACTAGGTCATATCCTAGAGCTTTAAGTTCAGCAAGTTTAGCTACTGTACTGTACTCGATTGGTTCTCCAGATTTACCTTCTAGGTTATCTGCGTGAAGTACTGTTCCTGTTCCTTCTACAACATAAGTTACTTTCGCTTTTTGAGTATCTTTCTCATAAGTGATTTGCGTATCTTCTGTTGGGTTTTCAGGTGTTGGTGGAACATATCCTTTACTTGGATCGTTTGGATCTACTGGTTTCAGTGGGTTTCCATTTGGATCTTTTGGAGTTGTTCCTGGAACGTGAGGAATCACTGTTGTTGGTGTTCCTGGTTTTGTTGGATCTTTTGGATCGTTTGGATATTGAGGTTTCTCAAGTTTTGGAACTTCGAATCCTTCTGGTACTTTTGGTACATATTTTCCAAGTGGTGAGTAAACTACGTTTACTACTGAGTCAGCTGCATCGTGAGCTACGTTCTCTACTTTTTCAGCTGCTTTAATATCTGCAACATATCCTTCGATTACTGGAGATGTTACTTCAGCTAATGTTTGTGGTTTAGTCCAATCAGAAGTATAAGTGATTTCACCTGTTACTTTGTTTAGATCACCTTTACGAGAGTAACGAAGTTTTTGTTCTACAGTAGCCGCAGCTTCTTGACCACGTTTAGCTTCTTCTACTTTATCAGTATTAGCATATCTGTAGTTGATTGTACGATTTACTTCATCTAGTAATCCTAGTTGTTCAAATGTACGTTGTTTTGGATCTCCAGGTACTTTGTCTCCCTGGTTTTGGAGTTGTGTTTGGATTATTTGGATCTAGCGGTTTATCTGGATCGATTGGAGTGATTCCTTCTTTAACGATTACGTAGTAAACTTGGCTAACTCCATCATCACCTTTATCGTCTTTATCATCAAATGTACGGTTTGCATCAGCGTAGAATGCTACACGTTCTGCTGTGTAAGCTGGATCAGTTGGTGCAATAACTTCATAACCTTTAGCTTCTAATTCAGCTTTAACGTTATCAATGTTTGTTGTTTTAATTGCTTTACCTGTGTCTCCTGCTTCCGCAACTGATACGTGAACTGCAGTTCCATCAGCCTTAATGAAGTGAACTAGAGCTACTTGAGAACCATCTTTAACATACGTAATTCTCGTATCTTGAGTTGGATCTTCTGGTACCTTCGGTACTTCATATCCTTTCGTTGGATCATTTGGATCTTTCGGAGTTAACGGTTTACCGTTTGGTCCTATTGGAGTTGTTCCAGGGATATATGGTACTACTGGAGTTTCAGCAGGTGTTCCTGGTCTTGTAGGATCGTTTGGATCATTTGTATATGGTTTTGGCGTTAAGTCAGTGTTCGCTGGAGGTGTTACTCCTTCAGGAATTACCGGTACATATGAACCAAGTTTACGGTAGATGATTGTTTCTTCACTATCTTTATCAGTAGCTTGTACATTTGTACGATCTGTTGATTTAGCTGCTGAAGCTACATATCCAGGTTTGTCTGGAGTTGTTATAGCATCGATTGTTCTATCATCGTCTTTAGCTTTCCATGTACCAAAGTTAGAGATTGCTCCAGTTACTGGATCTAGGTCAGCTGTACGAGTGAATGTTAATGTTTGTACATTATCAGGGATACCTGCATCTGATCCATCAGCTAGTTTGTAGTGAACTGTGTGCGTTACTTCTTCGATTAATCCTAATTCTTTGTAAGTACGTCCTTTTGGATCGTTTGGTACTCTGTCATCAGGTTTAGGAGTAACATTTGTATTTGGATCAGCTGGTTTGTTTGGATCAGCTGGTTTAGATGGATCCAGTGTAATTGGTTTTGTAGTATAGATTACCGTTTCATTGATATCTTCAGCAGTTGCTGTTACTTCTGCCGCTGGTACAGACTCTTTATCTGGAGTGAAGTTTGTAACTTTTGGTGAAGTTACAGCTTCAAATGTTTGAGCTGGTGACCAGTCTCCGAATGTAATCTTACCAGTTACTGGGTTGATAGTTGCTGAACGTTTGAATTCTTTAGTTTCTTGAACTGAATCAGCAGCTTTTGATCCATCTGCGTAAACATACTTGATTGTACGTTTTACTTCTTCTTTACGTCCGTCTTCTAACTCTTTGATTAACTCTGGAGTCCATTTTGGTCCTGTTGGATTATTTGGATCGATTGGTTGATCTTTCGTTGGAGTTGGATCGTTTGGACTTACAGTAATTGGCTTAGCAGTTACTAGAACTTTGTATACTTGGTTAGTCTTAGCGTCTGCGTCAAATTTACCATCTGTTGGGTAGTTGTTTTCAACTACTGTGTATCCTTTAGCTTTAAGTGCTTCAATTGTTGATGTTACATCAGCAGCTTTAGTGAATGCTTTACCTGTATCACCAGTATCTACTACTGATTCTGCTACTGCACCTTTTTCAGTCTTATCAGTTTCACTGTTTACTTCGATAAAGTGTGTAACAGCTACTTGTGATCCGTCTTTAACATACGTAATTGTAGTATTTTCTGTTGGATCTGTTGGTAAGTCTGGCACTTCATATCCTTTGGTTGGATCGTTAGGATCTTTCGGTGTTAATGGTTTTCCATTTGGTCCTACTGGTGTTGTTCCAGGGATGTATGGTACTACTGGTGTTTTCAGTAGGTGTTCCTGGTTTTGTAGGATCTGCTGGAGTTGCAGTTTGGATATGGTTTTGGATTTAGGTCAGCATCTGCCGGAGGTGTGATTCCTTCTGGTACTACTGGTACATATGAACCAAGTTTACGGTAGATAATTGTTTCTTCACTATCTTTATCTGTAGCTGGTACATTTGTACGTTCTGTAGATGTTTTCGCTGAAGCCACATATCCGTCTTTATTTGGTGTTGTTACAGCATCGATTGTTGTATCAGGTTCTGTTGCCACTGCTGGTGTTTTAGCTTTCCATGTACCGTAGTTAGAGATTGCTCCTGTTACTGGATCTACTTCTGCAGTACGTGTAAATGTTAATGTTTGTACATTATCAGCGATACCTGCATCTGAACCATCTTCAAGTTTGTAGTGAACTGTGTGTGTTACTTCTTCGATTAATCCTAATTCTCTGTACGTACGTCCTTTTGGATCATTAGGTACTACATCATCAGGTTGTGGAGTAACATTTGGATTATTTGGATCTGTTGGTTTGTTAGGGTCTACAGTTGTTGGTTTTGTAGAGTAGATTACTGTCTCTTCAAAGTCTTTATCTGTAGCCGCTACAGTTTTCGCTGGTACATCTGCAACTGCTGGTGTTATACCTGCAACTGCCGCAGTGTATTTCTCAAGTGTTGGAGATGTTACTGCTTCGAATGATTGATCAGCTGACCAATCTCCGTATGTGATTTCTCCTGTTGCTACATTAATCTTACCAGAACGTGTGAATTTAAGTGTTTTAACTTTCTTATCAGCTACGCTTGTTAAATCAGATTCTGCTACTGGAGTACCGTCTTCGTATACATACTTAATAGTACGTGTTACTTCTTCTTGTACTTTTACAGCATTGATTAATGCTTCAGTCCATTTTGGTCCATCTGGATTATTTGGATCGATTGGTGTTACACCTGGAGTTGGTTTTGGATTTTCATCGCTTGATGGTTTAGTTGGATCAAATGATGGAATGTCAACTACTTTAGCTTTGAATTTCACAACATATTCTTGATCAACTGCAGCATCTTTATCAAATTTATCTGTTGATACAAATCCATTATTTACAAGTTCGTAACCTTTCTTAACTAGCTCAGCAATCTTATCAGTTACTGACGTTGCTGTTGTAGCTGGGTAAGCTGCTTCTGATTTACCTGTTACTGCGATTGGATCTGCAAGACCTGGAGTAATTACTTTATCTGTATTAGTAGGATCTACTTCTACGAATTTAACTACAGCTTTTTGATCTACTGGAGAGTATTTAACAGTAACAAGCACAGTAATCTAGCAGTCTATCTGCGATTCTGCATCGATGTGCGCAGTTGCTTCTACAGTAGCATTATCAGGTAAATATCCAGTCACTATGGAGATGTTACATTGTTGAAATCTTCTATCACTATCTTCTGAGTTACTTCTGTTTCCGCATCAGATATGTTGAATGACATCATTAGATGTTCCACCTACTGTAGCTTCCATGGTACCAAATGTAACCATTTGCTTTTTGAGCATCTGTTGCATCTATGCATTGCTTTTGCTTTGTGATCTGGTCGTAGCAAAACTTACATACGTTTAGCTTTTGCATCTGCCTTCTTTGAGAATCATATCCACTGCTTATCTACAACATCATTTATAAGTTGTATTCTGTTGGATATATCTTTGCAGCTAATGCTGCAAATCAATCTGTACGGTCACGTTCATAGTGAAGTGTTTTACTCATCCGCTGTATCAGTGTCATTAACTGTTGCATCTGTTTCTATCTGCTGGACATTTCATCAGTTAGATATTTTGCTTGGTACGTCAGCCACCGCCTTATCAGCATAAACATAGTCAATATAACGTGTTACTGTTCTCGTTTCATTGTCTGAAGCTGAAAGTTCAGTTTTCTTATGACGTAGATATACGTTGAATGGTTGATCAACATCTTTATCATTATCAAATGTGCGTCCATCTGCGATAGCTTTACCTTGAGCATCATTTGTATAGTCATCTGTTACTAATTCATAACCAAGATCTTCATATTTCTTAATAGTTTCTGCTGTTAAGTAAGGAATCTTAGTATGTGATTTACCTTGAAGTTTCTCTACGTTATAAGTTGTTTTCGCATCTGGATTTGTTGCAGGGGCAGTTGCCGCTGTTTGTATTTCAAGAATACGAGCATCTCCTGTTGCATCTAAGTCGATATACGTTACATTCGCTTTTTGTTTATCAGCTTTGTAAACAACATACATATCGAAGTCATCTTTGTCGTCTGAACGAACTTCTGATACTAATGGTTCATATACACCAACATCTCTAGTATTATTAGCTACTGGAGTATATAATCCCACAGGTTGTTTTCCATTGTGGATGTGTCCCATCTTACCGTCAGTACCTGGACTTGTAAAGTCAGCTGTTACTACTTCAGCAGTGTATCCTTTCACTGTTGGTGAGATAATTTCTTTAAATTTAGAATTTTGATCACTTGAAGCTGTCCATTTACCAATGATAATCGAACCTTGATTGAACTGTGTTCCTGCTGGGATAGTATCTCCAACTTTATAAACATGCCCAGTTGCATCTGTAACTTGGTTCGCAGTTGTGATTGCCTTATCAGTAGTTCCTGCTTCAGAGAAAATCTTATATTCACGAGTATAGTCGATCGTTTGTGTACGAGTAACTGGTGTGTTATCGATAGCTACGATTGGATCGTTATCTTTATAAGAATCTTGACTTGCTGGATTATCATCAGCATTTTCGTATACATAGTGAATAGTACGAGTAATAGATGCTTTTGATTGTGGTTTAACTATTGGAATATATTTCGCTTTACCATAGTCAGTTCCATATTTACTTGTTACAGGATCTCCTGCTACTTTGTCATTATAGTCGATATCAGGTTGTTGTTTTACTACACCTGTACCAGTTCCTACGAACTTAGGATTTGGAGTAAATTTAATTTCACCACTATCTTGATTTAATGTGTAAGTACCCTCATTTTCGATTACGATTTCTGTATCAGTTACTTTAGTGTAACGACGAGGTACTGTTGTAACTTCACCAGTTTCAGGATCAATGTGAACCGCATCTGGAAGAGTTACATTTCTTAAATCTTCATAAGTTGTCATTGTACGAGTTCCTTTTGGAATCACGTCGTTATTAGAATAAGTAGTACCATCTAGTGTAATAGATTTTCCCTTTTTCTGAACTAGTTGATCAGCTGATGTTTCTTTTCGCTAAATACAGAGAATTTATCACCTGCTGATACTGCTGGAATTGTTTGTCCATTATTGTATGTTACATTATTAAATGTATTTGTAGCTGTGTTCGTAAATGGAGTCTTAATTGTAGCTCCACCTGGAATTGTTCCACCTGCTGGAATTGTTTGCTCAGTTCCATCCGCTAAAGTTACGTGAACTGCTACTGTTGTAGGGTGGTTACTTTGAGGTTTTGCACCTGCTAGAGTGACTACCTGATACCAGATCGAACGTTACTTTAGAAGTACATCTCCTGTTCCCGTTAACTGTCACAGTTTCCACTTTAGCTATTGCTAGTATTTGCAGGAATCTTTATCTACTGGTTTGAATGTGCTGTGTTTACCGTCTGTTAATGTAAGTGTTGTTGCTTTATCAACTTTAGTATCTTCTGTATATAATTTTCCAGGATTTTCTTTTTGTGTAGCTAGTGTTGGTTTTTTAGTTTTATCTAAAATTACAAAATTCGCTGTATACTTAGTGTCTTCAATCTTATCATTTGTTATTGTTTCAACTGTTGCATAAGCTGGGATTGTTGGATTAGATGATTGAGGTTTCCCTTGAACATCTTCTGTAACAGTATCTTCACCTACTGGACGAACGTCAATAACAGTTGGAATATAGCTTGTGTCCATAGATTTGTAGCCATTATTTCCATTGTTTGTGTTTTCTAACACTTTATCTTTTTCTGCTAGTGTAGTAGATGTTTTAGAAGTTTCGATAGTATCATTTGTCGCTTCCCAACCAGTTGAACTATTATTATCATCCCATGCACGTACTGCGATACCTTTTGCTGTACCTACGTATGCATCTACTGGTTTGAAAGTTAATGTAGTTTCATATAAACCGTTACCAATAGAAACGTTTTTACCGTTACTTGCTGGGTTTACTTTATATGTACCTACTTCATTACCTGCAGTATCATATTCAGTATATGTGTCTAGTAAGTATTCTGTTTTATTGTTAAGTGGGTTAGTAATTTTTAGAGCTTTACCAAGAACTTTATTGTTCTTATCTTTAACTGTTACGTATTGTCCTGTGAATACTGTAGCACCATTACGCTCTACGAAAATCTTACCATCATTACCTTTACGATAGTTTGAAGGTAATTCACTATCAGTTGGTGTGTATGCTTCTTCTGACGCTACTTGTTTATCTGTTAAAACTATTTTCGGTGGTAAGTTTTCATTTTCAATTTGTGCCCATTGTTTATATTTAGAATCTTTGTTTTTACCATTCGCTGTAAACATAGCATTAGTTGGAAGTTTTACAGTTTGTTCACGTCCTTGGAAGTCGCTTGTTTCATGTTTTGTACCACGAGGCATGTGAATTACATGTGTTTCGAAGTCTTCTACTTCCCCTGATGATGCTACACCTGTTGGTTCTAGAATTTCATCTTTAGTTAATGAAATACGTAGACGTACACCTAAGCTGTCTGCTGAAGTATCTAGTAATTGTGGTGTATTTTTAAATTTAACGATATAAGTTCCATTTTGGTTAACTTCTACAATTTCTGAAGATTCATTAAGGTCGAATTTACCATTATTGTTGAAGTCTACCCATCCACGGATATAAGCTTTTTCATTGTTTACACCTAGGTTGGCACGAATACCATCAAGTACATATTCATTACCTTGAGCTTGACGTAATTTATACTCAGTCGCTACCGCTGGATCAAGAAGTTGGCTTTCACCTTCATCTCCAAGAGTACCTTCACCTAAAGCTCCAGTTGTATGGTTATAAACCCCACGGATTGGAAGCTTCGTTTGAGGATTTGCCATTTCAATAACATCACCTTGATTTAAAAGTACACGTGTGTTATCAGCTTTTTCAATTACAGCATTACCATTTGGTAATAATAAGTATTTACCTGTTACACCCTTATCTGTTGTTACAATTGTTTTTCCTGATTCTAATGGTGTTTCTTTATACTTCTCAGATGTGATTAAATCATCCAGTACCCATCCACCTGAAGGGTCAGTTTTAGTCGAACGGAAATCTGGATCTCCTTTAACATTACCTAAGTATGGCTGAGTAGCTGTTACCTGAGTTTTAACTCCATCTTTAATAACTTCTTTGTTGAAATCACCAATAATATGTTGTGCAGAACCGTAAGATTGCGGTGCATCTCCTCCATCATAAATCATGAACCCAATTGTTCCCGCTTGCGCTCCCGCAGAGTTTAGATACATTGATAATGTCTTAACGTTTTGAGAAAGAGCAATTGGTAATGAGTTTTTAGAACCCATAGATGTATAGTTAGCACCGAATGTATTAGTTCCATACGCAGCAGGATTCCCTTTTTCATCTACGTTAACCCAATCTTTCGGATTATATCCTGCTTCTGCAAGACGTCCGTCAGCATTTACATCACTTGGTCTACTTGGATAAACTCCTTGAGCAGTTTTTTCATCAATATCTTTTTGAAGGTTTAACGCCATGAATTGTTCCCATTTCGTTCCATCTGTCTCGAATTGAACAATTTCTGTACGCCCTGCTTCTTCAGCATCGGCAGCAATTACGTTAACATCTACGATACGACCGTTATAAGTTGCTGAAAGCGAGAACGTTACCCCAACGTTCGATTCATCACGAGATGACGTGAATGCAGTAAGCATTTCACTTCCATCTGGATTTGTTGTCGGAAGCCCAGCTTTTCTTAAGTATGACCATTGAGTATCTTGAGCTGTTATAAGTACATCCGCTTTTCTTTCGTTACCAATTTTTTTATAAAGGTTAGCTGATCCTGATGGTACAGCCTTACCATTTACATTAATATAAGTGAATCCTGTTTCTGACAATTTCGTTGCAGATAATTTTTGAGCATCAATAGCTTTGTTGTAGTCTTGAACAGCTTTATGATAAGCTGCTGCTTTTGCATAGTAGGCATCTGTATTAGCAAATGCTTCTGTCGGGTATTCCGGTAGTGTTAATGCTACACCATTTACTGAAACCGTTGGGTTGTTAGCAAATGTTGTTTTGTTTTTCGTAGCATTTTCTTTGAATTTTTTATCTTCAGCTTGTGCTTTTGCTAATTGTTTTTCAGATCCCCAATCACCATAATCACGGACAGCATTCACTGGTCCTGCCGGTGTTCTATTAGGATCAGACTGTACATCTTTCGAACCAAGTTTCATAACAGTCGCTGTTAAGGCATATCCTTCAACCTTAGTTTTAACATTGAATTTCATACCTTCTTGTAAAGCTTCGTAAAGTTCATGATCGTTTTGAGCTCCACCTGTGTAGTAAAGGTGTTCTACATATTTCGCAGTTCCTGAGTTTAAGAATTTATCATCAGTAGTTAATCCTTTTGATCCATCTGCGTATGTAACATCACGAACCATTGTAATTTTACCAGTTACTGTATCTCCATTTGGATAAGTTACAGTTTTTGTTACCGGTTGCGCTAACTTTCTTGCAGGCCCTACTACTGTACCATTAGAGTAGGTAATAGATGCTGCTGCAAAGTCGAACCAGTTAATATTATTTTTAAGTTGCTCTAAGTTTTTTGTACCCGCAGTACCAACAACAGTGTCTCCAGAAGCAATATTCGTTTTAACACCATTTAAAGTAACAGTTGCTTCACCTGCAGTTCCGTTTCCTTTTTTTACTACTTCAATCATAGAAGGATCAGTAATACTTGGGTTAGTATTCATGATTTCACGTTTAACCGCTGCTACTTCTTCATCTGTTAATTCATTAATATTTTTTACAGGTGTTTTTGTAGTTGGTGCGACTATTGCTGTATTGGTATTACTTTCCCCAGCTAATAACCCTTCTAACTTACCACGGTGACCTGCACGTTGCATTGTTGCGTATACAGCTTCGATAGCTCTTTCTAATTCTTTACGTTCTTTATCTGAGTCCTCTTTAGTTGATGAATCAGAGTTGAACACGTCTAGAGCTTTAGCTATTTGTTTTTCCGCTGTTGCTACCGCTGCTTTGATTTCAGCTTTTTTAGATTCTTCTTTTACTGATTTTTCAGCAAATGCAGTCGCAGTTTGGTTAATAACTTTTGCTTCAGAAATAGTTTTTTCTAATTCTTTTTTTGCTGATTTAGCTTCTTTTTTATCAGATTTTTCTTCTGACTTAGCTTCTTTTTTATCTTTATCTTCAACTTTTTTGTCTTCAGCTTTAGTTTCTTCTTTAGCGTCTTCGACTTTTTTAGCTTCTAGAGATTTGTTAAGGAAGCTGATTGAGTTTTCTAATGCTACTGTTTGTGCATCTACTTGTGCTTGAGTTGCATTTTCATTAGCAACAAGGTCTTTCGCCTTGTTTAATTCTGTCGCAGCATCAACAGTTAATTTTTGTTGAGTTTCTGACAGTTCTTTTCCTGCAAGAGTTACGAATAAATCGTTTAATTGATTAATTTTTCTCTTGTAGTTTTGTTTTAACAGCACTAGTTTTAACAACTGTACTTTCTGCTGATTTTTCAGCTACTTCTGCTTTCGGCGTCTCTACTTTTTCAGTAGTTTTGTCGTTAGCATTAGTTGCTACTGATGTTTCTTGCTTAGTAGTATCCGCTGCTTGAACCGCTCCACCAAGGAATAAGAAACCAGAAGCAATCAATACAGATGCAGTCCCAGCGTTGAATTTTTTTAATTCCATACTGGTTAATCTTTTTCAGATTGCTTCGTACTGTTCATTTTTAAATTATTTTTACTGAACATTGCTTTCTCCTTTTTTTATAAAATAAATAAAAATCATAATGACTGTATCTTACCATATTACAAAATCAACCTTAAATTTGGTTTAAAATTTTTCAATATTTTTACAAATTCAACAATTTATTTTTAATAATGTGTAAGATTTTTAATAAATATTTTTTTCATAATAACGAAACTAACTAAAAACTTCAAATGTTACAAAAAGTATTACAAAATAAGGTGTTTCATAGTATTGTTTCATAGTACCATTGTATATTAAAACGGCCATTTTATCAATTATTTTTACCGTTTTTACATCATTTAAATAAAAAATTTTTACAATACTAAAAAAATAAAAATAATACTTATGTTACTTATTAAAAATCTCCATATTTTTTTCTCCTTAATTTATGTAAACTCAAATGAAAAACTCAAGAAAAACTTTTGATTTAAAAGGTTTCTTCACAATATACAACTTGACATTTATGTCATAAAAAAATATCTAATTATTTATCAAACAGATGATTTAACACTTCTTAACTTAAGAACTATAACAATAGCTTAAAATGAAAAAACAACCCAAAAATCAACATCTTTAAAAATTGATTTTTGAGTTATTTTTATGTTTTTCAAACTACGTAATGTAATTTAAATTTATTTTTCTTTTTCGACGTTTACCCACACTCATTCCTAAAAGCAGCTAACATCGTCACAAATCCTAATGTTGCAACATCTGAGGAAGCAGCTCCAGTATTAGGTAATCGTTCAGATTTTTCTATTTACAGCGCTAAGAGTCAAGATCTTTTCTTCAAGTTTCTCTACAGTTGGTAAATTCTGAAGTTGTTCCTTAGGATTTGGTATAGGTTCGACAGTATTTACCAGCACCGAACCTCTATACTCAGGTACTTCTAATATAGCCGGTCTTTCTGAAGGGACTCCTCCTTTATATTCTGGTATTTCCAATACCGGAGGTTGAGTTGACGATACTCCTCCTTCAAATTCTGGTACTTCCAACACTGGGGGCTCCGGTGACGAAACACCTCCGTTATACTCAGGCACTTCTAATACTGGCGGTTCTATCGGAGATACCCCTCCTTTGTATTCCGGAACTTCTAATATAGGTGGTTCTACCGGTGACACTCCTCCTTTAAATTCTGGCACTTCCAACACTGGTGGTTCTACCGGTGATACTCCTCCTTCATACTCTGGAACTTCATTTATCGGTGCATCTGACGGAACTTGCCAACTCGGTTTTACAGGAGTATCATAATCATATTGATAGACTACTGTCGTCACACCTTCTGCTACTTTTCCTGTTTCTGCAGTTACATTGCTAAACTTAGTTGAAACTGGATAAACTCCATGGTATTTATATGTTTTACCATCTGTTGTCGTTATTTTTTCTACTAATTTTTCTTTTGTATTATAATCTTGTGCAGTAAACTCCCTAACCACTTCTCTAGTCGATACTACCTTATCTCCTGATTTTGTAGTATATGTGTAAGTTGTTCTTAAAACTGCTTCTTTCACCAATGTTTCAGCTGGTTTTATCTCGTTTCCTTCAGCATCAACATACTTAACTACTACAGAACCTACTACTTTTTTTTCTGTAGGATTAGGATCTTCTTTGCTCACTAAACGATAAATGTAAGTTACCTGTGTTTGCTCTTTATTAATTATTCCTTCTTCAGTATCTGAACCTTCTTTTATTCCTACATATTCATAAGTAAATCCTGTTTTATCACCTAAGATTGTTTTATATCTTTTTTTCAGTTACATCGTATGCAGGTTCTAATTTTTCTGTAACTTTCTCTTCTCCTACTTTTGTAGCACCTGAAAGAACATCATACGTTTTCACTTTTTCATAAGGAACATCCGATACAACAACTTCTGACTCTTTTAGGATTTCTCCAGATTCGGATTCATAATTTACACTAACAGATCCTACTTTTGTATTTTCAATTTTCACAGGTGCATCAGATAGTTTTGTAGATAATCTATAATAATGATTTACGACTGTTTCTCCTTCTCCCATCACTTTATAAGCACGAACAGGAGTAATAATCTCTTTAATTTTGTAATTCGTTTCTTCTTTAGTTGTTATATCTTTCTTAGTTAATTCCGCCTGATTTGTTGTTGAATTTTCATTAACAACATTAATATTGCTTAAATCATCAGAGATTGTCACAGTACCTTTATTCACATATACAGAATCTTCTCTTGTCTCTACTTCAGGATTAACTTTTTCCCAATCGCTGTAATGTTCTGATTCTGCATCTTTATGGTAAGAGAGTGTATAACCTTCTCGTATCCCTCTGTCAAAGCTAAATTTTAAATAATCATTCTTCGTTTCTGTCACATTTTTATGATTGTCATACATATCAACAATTCTTTGAGTAGAATTCACTAGGACAGATAAATTATTTAATACGTTTTGTCCCTCCTCAATATGTGTTCTTAATTTTTTAAGAGCTTCTTTATTTTGTTGGAAAAACATAATTCCACGATCAGATTCTACCGCTATATCAATGTTATTTTGTTTAATCATTTCTATTGTACTAGCGATATTTTCATCAAGCTTAGTTTTTTTCGCTTGAATGACCTGCCTTTCCGCATCACTTTTTGAATTTCGACTGAAATATTCTAATATACCATATACTTCAGAATGCATAACCTCTAAAATTTCTCTTAGAGATTCTTTTCTAAAGTCATGAACTTTCGGATCAGTTATACCAGGAGGATAACTTTTTGAACTATTTGAGTAAAATAAAGTAGTCTCATTATTAAATGTAACCTTACCATCATCTGCCGTTCCGAAGATTTATCCTCTCCTATCGTTTTGTAGTCCCCAGTTAGCGGTTGATCCCAAAATGCATAAGATGGATACCCCTGAATTCCTTCACCTCTGACATACGAATCAGTTTTATTATACTCCGGCTTCGCAGGGATTTTTTCTCTTCTATATTTCACTGTATTAACAGTTCTCGTACCACTTCCGTGAGCATATGTATCACGATCCATCACAAGAACCGTATCACCTTCTTTAAGAGTTATATTTTCTTTAGTAAAATCCTTCGCCGTTCCTTGACCATTTTTCCATTTCGCAACTGCATCTTCATCACTAGTTACTCCGTCAGCTTCCACGAATTTTCCGTAACGTCCATCTGAAGTTTCTTCTACTAAATACACTTTTCCTGTAATTTTTCCGTAGTTGATTTCTCCTAGATTGTTGTGCATCCCTTCTGGAGAAACAGGAGCTTCTATATCATTGAATTTAGTTTTTCCATAAGTTGCTTTATTCGCACCTACTACTTCTGAACGAATCCATTTGTATTCTTTATTGTTAGCTTGAATTACCGCTTCTTTACCTGTATCTTCATCGATAGCTGCACCTGTTTTTTCTACAGTTGATTCTCGATAATCTTTCCCATCTGTATCGTACGCAATTCCTTTTTTATCATAAGGTGTCGATACCGTTCCTTCTTCTCCAGCTACTTTTTTTCGAATCTTGAAGTTTCGAATTACCATCTTCTAATAAATAATTAACCGTTGCGCTAGATTTGAATTTTACAGAATCTGTACCATCGGCATCTCCTGTATTTTGATTTGCTTTAGCAGGTCGATTATATCGTATATCAGCTACCGCATCAACAGTTACTTTTTTCGCAGGATTTCGGTCATCTGTAAATGTAGTTTTCGCACTTGATGAAACTTTTTCAAATTTACTTACAAGCGTTGTTTCATTCTGTCCGCCAGAACTTACATTGGCAGATGCAGTTCCACCTCCAGCTAACATCGCTATACCTAAAATCGTTATCGCTCCAATTAATTTCGAATCTGTTCTTCCATCTTTATATTTTCTTAGTGAAAATTTCTCTTTTTTGATGTTTTTAAACATAATTTTTCCCCTTTTCTCTGTTCAATACATTATTTTTCGTTATACAAAATCACTAAAACTGAATTTTAGATACTTTAAAAAAATAACTATGTAATACGGTTTCAATTTTTATCATAATAAAAAGATTTTTATCAAATATTCACGAATACTCTTTTTGAAATATAATATTTTGAAACATAAAATGTAAAAACGCCCCTGGATTTTCGCCCAAGGACGTTCTTTAGTTTATACGATGAAATTAATCATCTTTTAAACTTATTATTTTTCTTTTTGGCGTTTTCTTACAGCTAACGCTATTCCTGCGATTAATGCTCCAAATCCTAATGTTGCTGCATTAGATGTTTCGCTACCTGTGTTCGCTAAACGTTTCACCTGTGCAGTTACTACAGGTTTCACTGGTTCAACCTCTTTTTCAGGTGCTTTTGGAGTTGGTTTTGGTTCAGGCATTGGTTCAGGTTTAGGTGCTGGAGTTGGTTCTGGATGTGGCGCTGGAGCTGGTTCTTCTGGAATCTTAAACTCTGGTTTGTCCACGATTGGTGGATCTAACGGAACTACTCCTCCTTCAAACTCTGGAATATCGACTATTGGAGGATCTAATGGCGTTGCTCCTCCCTCATACTCTGGAACCTCTACTTGTGGAGCACCTATTTGCATTACATATTGGTAAACAATAGTAGTTAGCCCTTCTTTAACCAATCCTTTTTCATCTATAGTATTTTGGAATTTATCACCTGCTGGAAGAACACGTCTCAGTTTGAACGTTACTCCGTCTACTACGATAGTTTCAGGAGCTGTTACAGCGTATTTTTCTCCTGTAGCTTTATATGTAGTTTCTTCTTTATCCTCAGTAGTTGTAGTTGTTGCTTCAGCTACAATTACATTGTTCTTAGCTACTACATCATCCGCAAGGAAGTTTTCATTAATATCTACGAATTTAACAACAACTGTTCCTTTTTTATCTTTAGCGTAATCACGTACACTATTTGGTTTTATTTTGAGTGTATTTAACTACAACCGCTGAATCTTTTGATTCATGTGTTACAGTTAATTCATCTACCTTAGCTTTATCTACTGTATAATCTTTGATTTCTGGTGATGCTACTTGAGGTAGTTTTTGTTCTGGAGTCCAGCTTGTTGTGAGACTACTTCACCTGTTCTACTGTTGATCTCTGCAGTTCTTGTGAAGCGAGCTGTTTGGTTAACTGGTGCACTTGCTTCTTGTCCTGCTTTTCGGTCCATTTTCATAAACATAAGTAATATTACGTTTAACCTCTGTTAATAGTCCTAGATCTTTGTATGTACGACCTTTTGGATCGTTAGGGATTTTATCCTCTGGTTTTGGAGGAGTATTTTCTCCTTCGTTAGGTTTAGTTGGATCTACTGGAATTAAGTAGTCGTATTGGTAAACAACTGTTGTAGTTCCTACTTTTACCTTACCTGTTTCTTCTAGCACGTTGTTGTATTTATCAGAAACTTCATATACACCACTGTATTTATATTTCTTACCTTTAGTTTCTATAACATCTTTACGGCTTGCTACAGTGCTGTATTCTTCATTTGTAGCTGTATAAGTAGTTTCTTCGCGATCAGCGTAAACTTTTGTCGTTGCTTTTTCAACGATAACATTGTCTTTAACAGTAACTGCAGTGTCAATTTCATTTCCTTGACCATCAACATACTTAACAACTACAGAACCTTTTTTATCTTTTGCTGCATCATGCTCGATAATTTCTGGATTTTCACGATATTTAACAACTTCGCTACTATCTTCAGATTCATGTGTTACTGGTAATTCCGCTACTTTTTCTTTATCTACTGCATATTTATCGATTTTTGGCGATACTACCTCAGCAAGTTTTTGCGCTTCAGTCCAGTCACTTGTGTACTTCACTTCACCTGTTCTACTGTTGATTTCGGCAGTTCTTGTGAATCTTGCATTTTGGTTAACAGGTGCACTTGCTTCCTGTCCTACTTTTGGTCCATTTTCGTAAACATAAGTGATATTACGTTTAACTTCTTTTAATACACCTAAATCTCTGTATGAGCGATTTTGTGGATCGTTAGGGATTTTATCCTCTGGTTTTGGAGTTTCGGCGTATTATCACTTGGTTTGTTTGGATCGCTTGGAGTTCCGTCCTCTGGTTTCGGATTATTCGGAGTATTATTATTTGGTTTGTTTGGATCTACTGGAATAACATAATCGTATTGGTATACAACTGTCGTAGTTCCTTCTTTTACCTTACCTGTTTCTTCTAATACGTTGTTGTACTTATCAGAAACTTCATACACTCCACGGAAGACATATTTCTTACCATCTTTATTGATTGTATCAACTTTCTTCTCAGCTGCATTGTAGTTTACATCATTTTCTGTTACTTCGTCACGAGTCGACAGTACAACATCACCTGATTTTGTAGCGTATGTTTTCGTTGTCTTAACAACCGCGTCTGTCACTACATTTTCTGGATCTTTGATTTCATTACCATCAACATCTACATATTTAACAACTACCGATCCTTTTGTTTCTTTTACTGTCGGTGTTGCGTCTTCTTTTTTATCTAACACATAGCTGTAGATAACGTGTTTTTCACCTTCAGTTACGTCCCCTGTCGCTGGAGCTGAGTCAGATGTTGGCGCTACATATTTATATACTAACCCTGTAGCTTCATCTTTTAGCGTTGGGTATTGTTTATCAGTAGTGTCGTATTTTTCAGTAACTGCTCGTTTTTCTTTACGTTCAGATACTTTTACTCCTTTTGAGTAAGTTACATAAGTATCTTCATACTCAACTGGCACTTTATCTTTTACTATTTCTGTTTCTTTTAATGTTTTTAACGTTCCGTCTTCATTGATCACAACGTGTTTCACATCAACAGAACCTGTCTTAGTCACAACTGAATTAGACGGAGTTTTCTCTTCTTCACTTACTAGGCGGTATTCGTAAACAACTTCTGTAGTTCCTTCTACTACTTTACCACTAGCAGCTGGAGAACCTTGTTTTAGACCTACATACTCGTATGTGAATCCAGTATCAGCATCTACTAATGTTGGATATTGTTTTGGAGTCGTGTCATAGTTTTGTTCAACTGTTTTAACATCAGTACGTTCATCAACTTTTGTTTCACCTGAATATAAGCTTACGATAGTTTTTGTTTCTAATGTAACATTATCTTTATCAGTTTCTGATTTTAATTGTTTTCCATCAGTAGTTACGTACTTGATAACTACACTACCTTGTTTAGAAACTGTCTCAGTTCCCGCTTCTTCTTTTGTGATTTTTAAGTTGTAGTAATGAGTTACTACTGGTTTTTCTTCACCCATTACTTTATAAGCGCGGATTGGCGTGATGATTTCTTTTTTAGTGAATGTTGCTGATTCAGTCGTTCTTGTACGTGTTCTTGTACCGGTTTCTCCAGTAACAATAAATTTATCACCAACCGTTGTTGTTGGAATATATTTTTCGTCTGTTTCTTTAGTATCACCTGTGACTGTAACTGTACCATCCGCAGCAATTTCAACCTTACCTTTGTTAACTAAAGTCGTTACTTCTTCTACCCTATCTGGTTCATCCATAGTTAAATCAATGAAGAAATCAGGTTTCCCGTTATATGCAATATATTCTTTAATGTGTTTAGTTGTTATAACATCAATATAAGCATGTGGAGAATAATCATCTGGAGTATATTTATATACTGTAGTTGTGTGAATTTCTTTATACCTATCATCTTGCAGTTCTGTAGTATCTGTAGGTTTAGCTGCAGTAACTGATACTTCTCCCAATAATTTCTGGAAAACCTGCTAAAAGTTTTTTAAATTTATCAACAGAAGCATCTGAAATATATCCAGTATTAACGTCTATAGGAGCATGCAGCACGAATTTCCCAGCATGGTTCCCAGTTTTTATCAACCCTAGTTCCAGTTTCCCAGATTGGATATCATCTTCTAAAGTTTTTAAATGTGCATCTAAACGTGCTTTAGCAGCTTGCACTTTCTCTCTTTCAGTTACATCTGTTGCTTTACCTTCTAAGAATTCTAAAGCTTTATAATTGGCAATTGCGTAATTTTTTAAAATATCTTTTAATGATGATTGTGACTTATTTAGCCTATAATCATAACTATATTCATCACCTGTTGCTAGGTTTTTTACTTCAGATCCAGAATAACCACTTCCAAAGCCTAATAAAGCATACGTAGGATATTCACTCGGTATTTTTTCAATATCATCAGCAGTTCCATAAATTCCATCTGCACCAGGTAGAAAATAATTATTCCGTACAATATTATTATTTGATCTGTCAAAAGTATAGTCATCTACAATATAAGTTGGGAAATAGTCTCTGTCTTTCTTAGTTACTTCTACACTACCAATCGGCGAGAAAGTAATCGTTCCTTTTGTGATTTTTTTAACAGCTTTTCCTTCTCCTACTGCATAAGTATCTTTATCAAGGACAAGGATTGTATCTCCTTTTTGAAGGGTTACATTTGCTTTTGTGAAATCTTTTGCAGTCGCTTCCCCTGCTTTCCATTTTTTTACTGCATCTTCATCGCTAGTTACACCATTAGCTTCTACGAATTTCCCGTATTGCCCATCTGCAGTTTCTTCAACTAGGTAGACTTTACCTGTTGTTTTAGTATAATCGATTTCTCCTAGTTTATTATGCATTCCTTCTGGAGACACTGGAGCCTCGATATCGTTAAAATGCGTTTTATCATAAGTAAGTTTCTCAGCACCTTCAACTTCAGATTTTCCAGCGTACTCATAAACCTTACCATTCGCTTCTACCGTATCTTTTTTTACCAGTATCTTTAGACACAACAGTTCCTGGTTGAGTTACAGTTGATTCACGGTAGTCTTTACCATCTGTGTCATAAGCTAGACCTTTTTTATCATAAGGAGTTTTTACAGTACCTGTTCCCGCTTCTACTGTATCTGATTTTAGTAATGATTTATCAGAATCAAGTTTATAATTTACAGTTGCTTCTGATTTAACATTTAGAGTATCAGTTCCATCAGCATCACCAGTATTATTATTGGCTTTTGTCGGTTCAGCAGTTCCTTTTTCTAGTACTGCGTCAACTTTTACAGTTTTTGTTGCATCTTTATCATCCGTAAAAGTTGTGGCTGCTGTCGAAGCTACTTTCGATGTATCAGTCACCATTGTTGCCATATCTGTTCCATTAGAACTCACATTAGCTAAGGCAGTCCCACCACTAGCCAGTAATCCCATACCAACTAATAGTGTTGCACCTATTAGTTTCGAATCGGTACGTCCGTCTTTATATTTTCTTAACGAAAATTTTTCTTTTTTATTATTTTTTAACATAACCTTTCCTCTCCATTCCATAAAATTTATAAGCCTATTTCCTTCAACTCCATTAAACCACAGGATTTCTAACATAAATTACATTTATTGCAAAAATAAATTGTTTCAATGTTAATTTTTATTAAATTTCCTAGTTATTTTTTAAAAATAACTCTATGTAAACTTGCTTATACATTTATAATCTATCCTTTAAATTTTTATCATTTTTCAGAAAAAAATTAGTCAATTATTTTTGTTTCCTTTTTATCAATATATTTAACACATTTTTATCTATTAAAAATCATAATCAACTATATTATCATAAACTTTTCTGAAAAATCCTACTTCATAAAATAACACATAAAGAGGTCTTACTTTATGTTAATCTAAATTTATATATTTTTATATATAAACTCTTGAAAATATAAAAATATCTTCCTGGATTTTTCACCAAGAAGATATTAAGTTAACATATATTTATTCACTTTTTTGATACAACAAGTATCTATTTACTATAGTTCCAATACTTTCGTATAGTATTCTATCGCTTTACTCTTCACATATTCTATAGCGAAAGTTGAAGACTTATATTCACCTACCTGTTGATATTTCACAAGAAGTTCTAACAATTCATCGAAAGAGCTGAACGTTCTCGTGTTTTCGCAGATACTCGCGTAATACCTATGACCTAAGTCTACATTAGAAAGCAGACAGACTAACCCTTTCGAAGATGCTTCTACCGCTGAATTAGCGAAACATTCACTTAACGAACAAGAAATATACCCTTCGTGTTTTTCATACGGCACTTGTTTTACAAAACCTGCAAATTTAACATTAACAGGTAAATTATCCTTCGTATATCCATCTGGTAAGTTACCGTAGATTGTAAGTGTACTATCCGGTGTTCTTCTAAACGCTTCAATCGCGACCTCGCATTTTTTTATAACGGTCATATTGCCAACTATACACCAATCTTTTACAGTTGTATATACTTCCTCTTTAACTTCTTCTACATAGACAGGTGGTAAAAATCTTACCTTATCACTTCCTAGTCTATCCTCTAAAACTGGGCTTGCAACAACATTAGTGCACCAATTTTGCAAAACAAACTTCATGAATGGCGCAAGAATATTATAATGTGTATAAGCAAAAAGTTCTCTTCCAGTATTTTGGAAAAACTTCCTTAGTTGCAGAGGGTATTCATTAACCATATCTATAATAAATCTATCATTAACAGTTGAATTTTCCGCAAGGTGTTCACTCACCAACTGCCACTGAGACATTATCGCTCCTGTTTCTTTTATGTGATACTTGTGATAATTCTCAGAAACATCACCTTCTAGCGCTATTCCACTTTTTTTAAAAAGGATAAATTTATCTTCTTTAGGGATATATTTATACAATAGTTGTGAAGTATAGCACTCTACAGTTCCATCTTTGTAGTGAACTAACCCTATATAACCTTCTTTAGTGTATTCCACTTCTAAAACATCCTCTAAATTTTCTAGAAAACTTTTATCTACGCTAGGTTTATCCCTTGCTATATCTGATTTTTCAAAAATTACATGATAGAAGTTTTTGAACCCTAGGTTTTCAAGAGTCTCTACAAAATTCGGCACAAAATTAGTCAGATTCGTTATGACTAACTTCTGTTCAACACCTATTTCGTCAAAGATCGCTTGTCTAGCTAGTTGACTACTCTCGAAACCATAGATAGTGTATGGAACCCCTTCTTTTATCGTAAATACTTTAACCATTTTCTACTCCAATACATCTTCTAATCTTAAACCGCGACTCTTCGCAAGTCTACTTCTAAACATCATACCTTTATCATCTTCTTCAGGAAGGCCATAGTAGGCAGTCAGTGTATTCATCACCATCGCATTATCTTTAGTTACCATACGCGCCCACAGGTGCCAATCCTCAAAACCATCGCACTCTGGATCATACCCACCAGCTTCTATAACTGCAGATTTCTTATAAATTACAGTAGAGTGATTGAACATATTTTTATAAGCCAACTTAAACCATAGTTCCTTACCTGAAAGGTTATTAAAATTATTTCTTTTAATACCACCTTGCAGTTTATTTCTGTCTGCATCGACCTTCGAACCAATGATATCTAACTTGTCATTTAACTCTAATTCATTAAGAAGAAAATCTAAATGCCACGGCATCCATTCATCATCGGAGTCCTGCCTCGCGATATACTTCACAGTCGCTAACGAAATCCCCGCATTAAGAGCTCTCGATATACCTCCATGAAGAACTTTGTGATAAATTACTCTCTCATCATTTAAATATTTTCTACATACTTCTTCTGTCCCATCACGCGATCCATCATCAACAATAATCAACCGGAAGTTTTTATGGGTTTGATTTAATACCGACTCAATCGCATTAGCTACAGTTTTTTTCACGATTATAAACAGGCATTACAATATCTACGGCTGTATCCGATAAAGATAAGTCTGTCGATTTAATACCGTAATTATCTAGAATTTCTACTTCATTAGTCGTTAAGAACGTCCTGAAAGAATGAACACTTACACCTAGAATATCTTTCACAAGAAGTAGAGAGGTAGAATAAAAACCATAAACTTCTACATTCTCATAGTTAGACAACAGGTCAAAAATTTCTTCCTCGAAGCATTTATCTGACTGGATGGTCTCAGTATTTCCTACATTAACTAAGACACGAGGATGAGCATAGTATAATACGTCTCCCAGTTTCTCCAAAGCCTTCTGCGTCAGTTTTTCTGTAATTTTTATATCTTTTTCATCTATATAATTACCAAGTGCCTGCCCTAAAAAGACCTTAAGTGTTTTCCCATTAGTTGCTCTAGTGAAATCTTTTGGGTTAATATCGAAAGGTATAGTTATTAATTTTTCAGTTGAGAATACGGTGTTTGTGTCAAATATTGTATAATGACCTTGAGATAAGCTTATAACCTTAGCTAGAGTTATTTCATTTGGTCCAACTACTCTATCAGTATAGCGAGTGTACATATTCGGCGAAATAATAGAGGTACTACCATCATCAAACGTAAATAATCTCATAAAATTAGGATTAAAGATCATGTGTGCGACCGGATTATCTAAACTTGCTAGATAAAACTTGTCAATCTTGATATTTGCTAATTTTTCTCTAAGTTCACTAGCCCACTCTTTATTATCAATAAATAAAGTATCTTCGCAAAACTCCTTCATTTTCTCAGCGTATATTTTCTGCCTATTATCATTAGACATTTTCAAATATATTCCAAAAAACTTCTCACCTGTATCCTTAGCAACTTCTCGCGCGACTAAGACTTGAAATGGTGAGGTACAAAAAATAATATTCATACACTATACCTCTCTATTAACGGCTCTATTAGACAAGAAAAACTACACCAAAAAGCCCGTTCCTTTCATAATTATAAATATTTTATCACGTGGAAAATTTCTAGTCAAATGTGGTAGATGGGGAGTACCAAGAGAATAGTGTGATTTTTGAAAGTTTATATATTAGAAACAACTGGAATTATGTAAACAACAAGCACACTCCCGATACAGTTATAATATTTATTTAGATTATGTAAATAAAAATAAGTATTTAATTCTGAATCAGTCCTATTCGAAACTTTATAAACACTAAACGAAAAGCACCCTAGAAAATTATCAAGGGTGCTTTCAAAGTCATTATTTTATTATTTACTATTTTGTCTTTATGATTTTATTATTCTAATCTTATTTCTCTTTACGACGTCTTGCTGCAGCAAGCATTCCAGCAAGTGTTGCTAATCCTAATCCTACTATGCCAGTGTTAGTTTCTGTTGTTCCAGTGTTAGCTAATCTCTTAACTTGACCGTTTGCTTTTGGTTGAACTGGAGTCACTTTTGGTCCTTTTTCCGGAGTTTCTTTTGGAGTTTCTTTTGGTTGCTCTTGTTTTGGTTCCGGTTTTGGTTCAGGTTTCGGCTCAGGTTTTGGATCTTGGTTTGGTTGTGGTTGAGGGTTTGCCACGTAGTTGATTGGTGTATCTTGACCTGGATTTGCAGGAATATCTGGTACGATATATCCTTTAGTTGGGTCTTGTGGATCAACCGGTTTAAGTGGATTTCCATTTCCATCTACTGGAGTGTATCCTGGTACGTATGGTAATACCGGTCTATCACTTCCTGGTTTTGTTGGATCTGTTGAATCGTTTGGATATTTAATTGGATTTGTTGGTTGTCCTGGGATATTTGGAATCCATGATCCTAGTGGTTGGTAAACATATGTTACTGTTGAACCATCTTTTCCAATCTTACCTTTAGCTTCTCCATCTACTCTTACAAGTACATATCCTGGGATCACTTTTCCACTTGTTGTGTACTCATCACCTTCATGCCCTTCTGTTGTTTCTGCAGGGATTAAGTCTTTTCCTTTTTCATCTACATATTTAACTACTAATTTCGCTTTGTTCGCTACATAGTTAATTACTGTATCTTGACTTGGATCTGTTGGGATGTTTGGTACTACATATCCTTTTGTTGGATCTGTTGGATCTACTGGTTTAAGTGGATTTCCATCTTTATCTTCTGGAGTAAATCCTGGTACATATGGTAATACTTCTGTTGGTTGTCCTGGTTTTGTTGGATCTTGTGGATCATTTGGATATTTAATTGGATTTGTTGGTTGTCCTGGGATATTTGGAATCCATGATCCTAATGGTTTGTAAACGTATGTTACTGTTGAACCATCTGTTCCAATCTTACCTTTAGCTTCCCCATCTACTCTTACAAGTACATATCCTGGGATCACTTTTCCACTTGTTGTATACTCATCTCCTACTTTTCCTTCTGTTGTCTCTGCAGGGATTAAGTCTTTTCCTTTTTCATCTACATATTTAACTACTAATTTTGCTTTATTCGCTACGTAATTAATTACTGTATCTTGACTTGGATCTGTTGGGATGTTTGGTACTACATATCCTTTTGATGGATCTTTCGGATCAACCGGTTTAAGTGGATTTCCATCTTTATCTTCTGGAGTAAATCCTGGTACATATGGTAATGTTTCTGTTGGTTGTCCTGGTTTTGTTGGATCTTGTGGATCGTTTGGATATTTAATTGGGTTTGTTGGTTGTCCTGGAATGTTTGGAATCCATGATCCTAATGGTTTGTAAACATATGTTACTGTTGAACCATCTGTTCCAATCTTACCTTTAGCGTCTCCATCTACACGAACAAGCACATATCCTGGGATCACTTTTCCACTTGTTGTATACTCATCTCCTACTTTTCCTTCTGTTGTCTCTGCAGGGATTAAGTCTTTTCCTTTTTCATCTACATATTTAACTACTAATTTTGCTTTATTCGCTACGTAATTAATTACTGTATCTTGACTTGGATCTGTTGGGATGTTTGGTACTACATATCCTTTTGATGGATCTTTCGGATCAACCGGTTTAAGTGGATTTCCATCTTTATCTTCTGGAGTAAATCCTGGTACATATGGTAATGTTTCTGTTGGTTGTCCTGGTTTTGTTGGATCTTGTGGATCGTTTGGATATTTAATTGGATTTGTTGGTTGTCCTGGAATGTTTGGAATCCATGAACCGATTGGTTTGTATGTTACTACTTCTGTAGTATTTTCTGAATCTGCAGTTACTTTTGTAGTTGGTACTGTTGCTTTGTCAGCTAAGTATCCTTTAACTACTGGTGATTTAACTTCTGCTAAGTCTTGTGCTGGTGTCCAGTCTCCGTATGTAACTTCTCCTGTAACTAAGTTTACTTTTGCTTCACGTGTGAATTTAGCCTCTTGTGTTACTGTTTTTGGTGTTCCATCTTCATTTAATACTGGAGTTCCATCTGCGTATACGTATGTAATTGTACGTGTTACTGTTTTGTTTAGATCTTTTTCTTCTAATCCAGCTGGGTATTTAGGTCCTTCTGGGTTATTTGGATCTACTGGAGTTCCTGGTGTTTTCGGTTGATCTGGTGTTACTGTAACTTCTTTAGCTTTAAGTGTTACTTTGAACTCTTGATCAACGCCTTTATCTTTATCGAACTTACCACCTTCTGGGTATGTATTAGATACTAATTCATATCCTTTGTTTTCTAGTTCTTTGATCTTAGCTTTTACTTCAGCTTCTTTTGTTAATGGTGTGTCTGAATCACCTTCTTCAGTAATAGCGTCTACTCCTGGGATTGGGTTTCCTTTTTCATCTACGAAAGTTGTTTTCGCTTTTTGAGTATCTTTTACGTAGTTGATTGGTGTATCTTGACTTGGATCTGCTGGAAGATTTGGTACTTCATATCCTTTTGTTGGATCTTGTGGATCAACCGGTTTAAGTGGATTTCCATCTTTATCCTTAGGTGTGAATCCTGGTACGTATGGTAATGTTTCTGTTGGTTGCCCTGGTTTTGTTGGATCATCTGGATTATTTGGATATTTGATTGGGTTTGTTGGTTGTCCTGGGATGTTTGGAATCCATGAACCAATTGGTTTGTAGGTTACTACTTCTGTAGTATCTTTTGAATCCGCAGTTACTTTTGTAGTTGGTACTGTTGCTTTATCAGCTAAGAATCCTTTTACTACTGGTGATTTAACTTCTGCTAAGTTTTGTTCTGGTGTCCAGTCTCCGTATGTAACTTCTCCTGTAACTAAGTTTACTTTTGCTTCACGTGTGAATTTAGCTTCTTGTGTTACTATGATCGGTTTATTATTTTCATCTAAAACTGGAGTTCCATCTTCGTATACGTATGTGATTGTACGTGTTACTGTTTTGTTTAGATCTTTTTCTTCTAGTCCAGCTGGGTATTTAGGTCCTTCTGGGTTGTTTGGATCTACTGGAGTTCCTGGTGTTTTTGGTTGATCTGGTGTTACTGTAACTACACGTTCTTTAAGTGTTACTGTAAACTCTTGATCAGTGTTAACATCTTTATCAAATACTCCGTCTGTTGGATATGTATTAGATACTACTTCATACCCTTTGTTTTGAGCTTCTTTAATTTTATTAGCAACTTCTTCTGCTTTTGTAAGTTTATCTCCATTTGTACCTGTTTCAGAAATAGGTTCATTTCCTTCTACTTGTTTAACATTACCATCTTTATCTTGATAAACAAATGTTGTTGTTGCCTTTTGAACCGGTGTATATGTAACTACTTCATTAATATCTTCTGAAGCGTTAGTTACTTGCACTGTTGGTACTGTTGCTTTATCAGCTAAGTATCCTTTAACTACTGGTGATTTAACTTCTGCTAAGTCTTGCGCTGGTGTCCAATCTCCGTACGTAACTTTTCCTGTAACTAAGTTTACTTTTGCTTCACGTGTGAATTTAGCTTCTTGTGTTACTGTTTTTGGTGTTCCATCTTCATTTAACACTCGAGTTCCATCTGCGTATACATATGTGATTGTACGTGTTACTGTTTTGTTTAAATCGCTCTCTGATACTCCTGCTGGATACTTAGGTCCATTTTGTTTGTTTGGGTTTACTGGCGTACCTTCTGATTTTGGATTTTTTGGATCTACTGTAACTTCTTTAGCTTTTAGTACTACTTTGAACTCTTGATCTTTTGCAGTATTGTTGTCAAATTTACCATTTTCTGGGTAAGAGTTTGATACTAGTTCATACCCTTTGTCCTCTAGTTCGGCGATTTTAGCTTTAACATCAGCTTCTTTTGTTAATGGAGTTTCTGATCCACCTTGTTCAGTAATTTCAGCTACTCCTGGAATTGAGTTTCCTTTTTCATCTACGAAAGTAGTTTTAGCTTTTTGGATAGCTGTGTATTTAACAACGTATTCATAATCTTCATCTTTAGCTGTTGTTGGTTGTACTGGTACTTTTTCAACACTTGCGATATATCCTTCTTTTTGAGGTACTGCAAGTTCTGGAAGATCAGTGCTTTGTCCATCAGTTCCTTTCCAGTTAATATAAACTGGTCTGTCATTAGAGTTAATTACCGCTTTACCTTCTGCAGTTAACTTGATTGAACCTGTGTAACTTACAGTTTGTTTTTGTGATGGGAATACATCAGTACCCGCTAAGCCTGCAACATTATCAGCGTATACAAATTTAATTGTACGATTTACTTCTTCTACTTTTGTTTTCTTAACATAATCATAATCTACTGGGTTAACAAATGCAGATCCATTTATACCTTTAGCTTTTAATTCTGCTTCAGAATATATATCTCTTGCTCTTGTCTTCGTAACACTTAGTGTTCCTCTTGCACTTTCAACAGGGAGATCTGCAAGAATGTATTCTTCTCCATTAACTTCTTTAACTAAGTCTACGTTATCATTACTTACATCATATTTGTTTCCAAGTACATTAGTATAATCTTTTGAACCATCCTCACTTAAAGGAATATTCCCCGTATATCTTGTTGGTTCAAAACCTAAAACTTCACCTGTCACTAAATCTTTGAATGTTCTAACAACAGCTCCTGTTGGTGGCTCACCTTCAACTCTACCATCACCTACAACACTCCAACCGTTCGGCACTGTAGTTGTAACATCTTCTTTTTCACCGTTAACAGATTCTCCACCTGATACAGTAAGAGTTGCTGCAGTTTTATCGTTTCCTACATAACCTTCTTTAATTAATCCATTTTCATAAGTAATTTTAGAATATTCACTTGTTAAAGTTTTGTCTTTGATTACTTTTTCAATACCTAAAGATTGTAAAGGCATAGAAACTATAGAACCTTCTTGAATAGCACCTTCTGTAACTGTAAGTTCTAACTCAGTTGGTGAGATTAATCTAGGTGTTAATGTGAACCCACTATCACGACCATCGTTTAGAATCCAAACGTTGTTTTCATTAGCTTTAACATTAGCCCATCGACTAGCTGGACGATATGTAATACTATCTCCTTTATTAGGATTAATAGTTGATGCCGGATTTAATCCATTTAAAAAGTTAGAACTTCCTTCAAGTTCTTTAAATTCAGTAAAATCTGCATTTGGAAGTTTAATAGTGAATTTAGATCCTACCCCATAACGAACGTCTGAATCAGTTCTTAATACTATTGAATCACTTCTCTTTATTTGCTCATTGTTAAGGTATGTCAATCCATTGTTTTCACTTAGTGATGCACTAGTACCTTGTTTTTGATAGTTAGCTTTCTGTCCTTTTCTTGTATAAGTGTGTTCAAGAACTGTACGTCCATCAATTTTAATAGTTGCCGTATATGGTGTATCTTGTGAGATTTCCGGCGCTAAATATCCAGCACCCGATAAATTACTCGCTCCAAACGACACATTCGGATAGTCTTTTACTTTATCGTTCCACTCGATATTGTAAGTATATGTACCAGTTTCGTTAGCTACCGCTGGTTGCTCAGCAAGACGCTGATCATAAGTCATACCACGTTGTGTACGTTGTCCCCAGTATGGTGTAGACTTTTGCCCTGTAGTTGTTTTAAAGTCGATAGATTTAACTTTACCAACTACCGTTCCATCAGTCGCTCTGATTTCCGTATTTACTGCCAAACCACTACCTAACTCAGCTAAGTTAGTTAGTTCAATTTTTGTAATAGAACCCGCTTTAAGTGTAGATGTACTAATAGTAGTATCAATTCCCCATCCTACAGGTCTAGTATTATCAGCATTCATGTCAACATAAGCATTTGTTACAGCTGTAACTGTTTCTCCGTCTCTAAGAACATCTTTACCTGTAATTTTTCCAGCAGTATCAGCTAATACTGTTTCTACTTTTCCACGGTGCCCAGCACGTTGCATTGTTACGTACACTGCTTCGATTGCTTTTTCTAATTCTTTACGTTGATTATCAACATCTGATTTTGTTGAAGAATCTGAGTTAAAGATATCTAATGCTTTTGCGATTTCTTTTTCAGATGTCGCTACTGCTGCTTTGATTTCTGCTTTTGGAGCTTCTTCTTTAACTTCTTTTGTTGCGAATGTTGTCGCAGCTTGGTTTACTGCTTTCGCTTCTGAAACTGCTTTTTCTAAGTTTTCTTTGGCTACTTTTGTTTCAGATTTTTCTTCTTTTTTAGCTTCTTCTTTTTTGTCTGCTGCTTTTTCTGCAGTTTTTTCAACTTTGTTTAAGTTATTAATAGCTGCTTCTAATACTGCCACTTGTGCATCTACTTGTTCTTGTGTAGCTGATGCTGACACTGCTAAGTCTTTAGCTTTGTTTAATTCTACTGCAGCACTTACAGTTTTAACTTGTTTATCTGCTGATAACTCTTGACCAGCTAATGACACGAATAAGTTATCTAATTGGCTAATTTTAGCTTGAAGAGCAGTTTTATTTACTTCTTTAGCTGTTACTTTTTCAGCTTTTGTTTCTTCTTTAGCAGCTGCTTTTACTGTAGTTTCTTCTTTAACTTCAGCTTTTGGAGCTACTTCTTTAATTTCTGCAGTTTTCTCTGCTACTGCTGGTGTTTCAACTTTAGCTACTTCTGCTTTCTCTTCAGTTGCTGCTACTTTTTCAGCCACTGCTACTGTTGCTTCTTCTTTATTAGTATCTGCTGCTTGCGCCGCTCCACCTAGGAACATAAAAGCTGATGCGATAAGAACAGATGCTGTTCCTGCGTTAAACTTTTTAATACCGTAGTGGTTAACTTTCTCGTATTGTTTTTTATTATTCATTTTTGTATTGTTTTTGCTAAACATTACCGTCTCCTTTTTCTATTAAATTAAAATTGAATAAATATAAATCATAATGACTATGTATAACATTTTATAAAAATAAACTTAAACGTACCTAAAATTACAACTATATTTTTTTATAATTTTTACAACTAATATTTTTCATTTTAAAAACACAGCAGAAATGCTGTTATATCAACATTTCAAAAACTTAAAACACCATTAACCGTTGATGTATAAACAAGTTTTAAGGTTATTTTAACTTAAAAGTTAAAATTGTTATATTTTGTAAGTTATGAAAATACAATTGTTTTTTTCTATAAACATTTTGTATTAAATTATCAATATTTATTATATTTTTACTTTAAATATAATTTAAAACATCCTAGAGAGCGTTTTATAACTTAATCATTTTCTATAATTTGTTATTTTTCTTCTATAAATAAACTGATTTAACTACACATCAACATACTTTTAAATTAAAAATTTTTATAATTAATGTAATTTGCCTTTATACATGAAAAGCACCCTCGAAAAATTATCAAGGGTGCTTTCAAGTCGATACTTTATTCTATTTTTGTCTTTTTATGATTTTTATTTATTATATGTTTTTTTAATTTTATTTTTCTTTACGACGTCTTGATGCTGCTAGCATTCCAGCAAATGTCGCTAATCCTAATCCTGCTAAGCCAGTGTTAGTTTCAGTTGAACCTGTGTTTGCTAATCTCTTAACTTGAGTATTTGCTTTTGGTTGAACTGGAGACGCTTTCGGACCTTTTTCCGGAGCTTCTTTTGGAGTTTCTTTTTTATCTTGTTTTGGATCTTGGTTTTGATCTTCTTTTGGTTTGTTGTTTTCTGGTTTCGGCTCAGGTTTTGGATCTTGATTTGGTTGTGGTTGAGGGTTTGCCACGTAGTTGATTGGTGTATCTTGACCTGGGTTTGCAGGAATATCTGGTACGATGTATCCTTTAGTTGGGTCTTGCGGATCAACTGGTTTAAGTGGTTGTCCATTTCCATCTACTGGAGTGTATCCTGGTACGTATGGTAATACCGGTCTATCACTTCCTGGTTTTGTTGGATCCGTTGGATCGTTTGGATATTTAATTGGACTTGTTGGTTGTCCTGGGATATTTGGAATCCATGATCCTGATGGTTTGTATGTTACTACTTCTGTAGTGTTTTCTGAGTCTGCAGTTACTTTTGTTGTTGGTACTGTTGCTTTATCAGCTAAGTATCCTTTTACTACTGGTGATTTAACTTCAGCTAAGTCTTGCGCTGGTGTCCAGTCTCCGTATGTAACTTCTCCTGTAACTAAGTTTACTTTTGCTTCACGTGTGAATTTAGCTTCTTGTGTTGCTGTTTTTGGTGTTCCATCTTCGTTTAACACTGGAGTTCCATCTGCATATACGTATGTGATTGTACGTGTTACTGTTTTGTTTAGATCTTTTTCTTCTAATCCAGCTGGGTATTTAGGTCCTTCTGGGTTATTTGGATCTACTGGAGTTCCTGGTGTTTTCGGTTGATCTGGTGTTACTGTAACTTCTTTAGCTTTAAGTGTTACTGTGAACTCTTGATCTGTGTTCGCATCTTTGTCGAACTTACCACCTTCTGGGTATGTATTAGATACTAATTCATATCCTTTGTTTTCTAGTTCTTTGATCTTAGCTTTTACTTCAGCTTCTTTTGTTAATGGTGTGTCTGAATCACCTTCTTCAGTAATAGCGTCTACTCCTGGGATTGGGTTTCCTTTTTCATCTACGAATGTTGTTTTCGCTTTTTGAGTATCTGATACGTAGTTGATTGGAGTGTCTTCACCTGGGTTTGTAGGGATATTTGGTACTTCGTATCCTTCTTCTGGATTGTTTGGATTTACCGGTTTAAGTGGGTTTCCATCTTTATCCTTCGGTGTGAATCCTGGTACGTATGGTACTTTTGGTTTTTCAGTTCCTGGTTTTGTTGGATCTTTTGGATCGTTTGGATATTTGATCGGATCTGTTGGTTGTCCTGGGATGTTCGGTACCCATGATCCTAACGGTTTGTATGTTACTACTTCTGTAATGTTTTGTGAATCTGCAGTTACTTTTGTTGTTGATACTGTTGCTTTATCAGCTAAGTATCCTTTAACTACTGGTGATTTAACTTCTGCTAAGTCTTGTGCTTGTGTCCAGTCTCCGTATGTAACTTCTCCTGTAACTAAGTTTACTTTTGCTTTACGTGTGAATTTAGCTTCTTGTGTTACGACTTTTGGAGTTTTGTCTTCATTTAATACTGGAGTTCCATCTTCGTATACGTATGCGATTGTACGTGTTACTGTTTTGTTTAGATCTTTTTCTTCTAATCCTGCTGGGTATTTAGGTCCATCTGGATTGTTTGGATCTACTGGAGTTCCTGGTGTTTTTGGTTGATCTGGTGTTACTGGTACTTCTTTAGCTTTAAGTGTTACTTTGAACTCTTGATCTGTATCTTTATCTTTATCGAACTTACCACCTTCTGGGTATGTATTAGATACTAATTCATATCCTTTGTTTTCTAGTTCTTTGATCTTAGCTTTTACTTCAGATTCTTTTGTTAATGGAGTTTCTGATCCACCTTCTTCAGTAATTTCTTCTACTCCTGGAATTGAGTTTCCTTTTTCATCTACGAAAGTTGTTTTAGCTTTTTGAATAGCTGAGTACTTAACTACTACTTCATAATCTTCATCAGTTGCTGTTGTTTTTTGTACTGGTACTAATTCTAGACTCGCTACGAATCCCTCTTTTTGAGGAACTTTTAGTTCTGGAAGATTTGTATCTCCGTTACCTTTCCAGTTAATGTAGATTGGTTTGTTATTTTCATCTACTTCTGCTTTACCTTCACCATTTTTCTTAATTGTTCCTGTGTAACTTACAGTTTGTTTTTGCGACGGGAATACTTCTGTACCTGCAAGGTCTTTAACATCATCTGCGTATACAAATTTAATCGTACGGTTTACTTCTTCTACTTTTGTTTTCTTAACGTATGAGTAAATTACGTTGGTTAAATAAGCATTAGGATTTAATCCTAAGTTTTTGATTTCATCAGCTGTGTATACATCACGAACACGTTTGTCACTAATGCTGATTGTCCCAGCTGGACCTTTTGGAGATAAGTTTACAAGAATATAGTCCGTATCGTTGATTTGTTTAACTAATTCTGGAACTTGAGCAGTCACATCGTATTTTTTACCTAAGATATTTTTAGTATTATAAGTTCCATCATCTTGAACTTTAGCTTCACCGTTATATTCTGTTGGTTCGTAAGCAATAACTTTTCCAGTCTCTAAATCTGTTAATTTTAATACAACAGCTCCTGTTTCAGCAGCACTTGAATCAGCTATTGAACTTGCTACAACCCATCCATTATTTACTTTTGTTGTAACATCTTCAGGTTGGCCATTTACTGACTTCCCTCCTGTTACTGTTAAAGTAGCTGCAGTTTTATCATTACCGATTGTACTTCCGTCTTTAACATGCCCTAATTCGTTATAAACAATTTTAGAGTAATCATCTGCAAAAGTACGATCTGTAACTACTTTTTCAATACTACTTTAGCTAAATCGAATGCCACAGTAGATCCTGGTTCAATTTCTCCTTCAATTACTTCTGCTACTATTTCTGTAGGTGATTTTAAAGTAACCTTCAATTTGAAATTACCATCACGTCCATCATTAAGAATCCAAACTTTGTTTTCATTGGCTTTAACATTTGACCAACGGTTTGTCGGACGATAAGTTGCATCTGTATCACTTACTGTATCACTTCCGCTATTTAACTTTTTGAAGTATGTGAATTCATCACTTGGTAGTTTTACTGTGAATGTTGAACCTTTTCCATAACTGATATCATCATCTGTTTGTAGAAGAAGAGCATCATTTTTCCCTATTCGTTCTGCACCCTTATATTTCATGCCGTTACCTGTTAAAAGGCTAGCCATTGTTCCATATTTATTTGTATCTGGTTTAGTTGCAAGGTGCGTATAAGTGTGTTCTACTACCGTTTGTCCATCAACTTTAATTGTAGCTTTATATGGTGTATCTTCAGAAACAGCTGGTGGAAGATATCCACTACCAGTCAAATTAGCTGCCGAGTATGTTGTTACCGCATAATTTTTCGCAAGTTCATTCCATTCGATTACATAAGTAACAGTTCCTGTTTCATTTGCGATAGCTGGTTGTTCAGCTACACGCTCATCATACGTCATACCATTCTTCTGACGTTGAGCAAAGTATGGAATATCAGTACCTCTATTACCTGTAGAAGTTTTCCAATCTACTGCTGTTACCTTACCTATAACTGTACCATCTTCTGCAGTGATTTCTGTACCGTTCTTAAATGATGCTCCAAAGTCAGCTAAATTGCTAAGAGAAATTGTAGTAGTGTCACCTTTTTCAACTTTAGAAGTATCGAATATCACATCGATTCCCCATGCTGTTGGTGCAGTGTTCTTATCATTCATGGAGATATAAGCATTTTGAACATTTACTACTGCATTCCCTTTTCGAACAATACCTTTACCTGTAATTGTCTGAGCTTTAGCATCTGCATCAGCTAAGATAGATTCTACTTTCCCACGGTGTCCTGCACGTTGCATTGTTACATACACTGCTTCGATAGCTTTTTCTAATTCTTTGCGTTGGTTATCAGCATCTTCTTTTGTTGAAGAGTCTGAGTTGAAGATATCTAATGCTTTTGCGATTTCTATTTCTGATGTTTCTACCGCTGCTTTAATTTCTGCTTTAGGAGCTTCTTCTTTTACTTCTTTTGTTGCGAATGTTTTTGCAGCTTGATTTACTGCTTTTGCCTCTGAAACTGCTTTTTCTAAGTTTTCTTTAGCTACAGCTTTTTCAGTTTTTTCTTCTTTTTTAGTTTCTTCTTTTTTGTCTGCTGCTTTTTCTGCAGTTTTTTCAACTTTGTTTAAAGTTGTTGATAGCTGCTTCTAATGAAGCTACTTGTGCATCTACTTGCTCTTGTGTAGCTGATGCTGACGCCGCTAAATCTTTAGCTTTGTTTAATTCTACTGCAGCACTTACAGTTTTAACTTGTTTGTCTTCTGATAATTCTTGTCCTGCTAATGACACGAATAAGTTATCTAATTGACTGATTTTTGCTTGAAGAACATTTTTGTTTACTTCTTTAGCTATTTCTTTCTCAGCTTTTGTTTCTTCTGCTTTTTCTTCTTTAGCAGCTACTTCTACTGTAGTTTCTTCTTTAGCTTCAGCTTTTGGAACTATTTCTTTCACTTCTGCAGTTTTTGTCTCTACTGCTGGTGTTTCAACTTTAGCTACTTCTGCTTTTTCTTCAGTTGCTGCTGCTTTTTCAGCTACCGCTACTGTTGTTTCTTGTTTATTAGTATCTGCAGCTTGTGCCGCTCCACCTAGGAACATAAAAGCTGATGCAATAAGAACAGATGCTGTTCCTGCATTAAACTTTTTAATACCGTAGTGGTTAACTTTCTCATATTGTTTTTTATTATTCATTTTTGTATTATTTTTACTAAACATTACCGTCTCCTTTTTCATTTTTAAATAAATTTGAATAAATATAAATCGATATTGACTACAAAAATATATTCTACAAAACAAAACTTAAATCAACCTAAAAATTACAACTATATTTTTATATTTTTTGTCGCTAATATTTTTCAAAATTTCAAGTTATAAAAATACTGTTATATTAACATCTATGAATACTAGCACACTAAAACACCTGTAAATTAAGTTTATTTTAAAGTTGGTTTTAAGTTTAAATTGAAATTATATCATTAAGAAAAACTTGAAAATTAATTCTAAAAATTTTTACATATGTATATTTATAAACTTTAATATTTTTATATTTTTACTTAAAATAAAATTTAAATTTTTAAAAGAAAACGTTTTTTTAAAACTGTTTTTGTATGTAATTATTTATTTTTCTTCTATATAGATATATACTCTTTAAATAACACTTCTCTATAGACTTAGTTTTATAACTTATAAAATTCATTATAGTTAAAAACACCACCTCAGTCTGTACTGAAGTAGTGTTTTTCTACTATATTATATTTAATTTAAAATCTTATTTTACTATCTTTTTCCCAAAACTTAATGATGCGATTAATAGTAATGCACCTAATACTGCACCAATCACTAACGCTAATAGATACATAAGTGGATTACTTACTGCTCTTGCAAGAATAGCGAAGATTCCTCCGTGAGGAGCTTTCGATACAATTCCGAAAGTCATACTTAAAGCTCCAGCGATACCGCTTGAGATAAATAATGGTGGAATAACACGCGCTGGGTTACTTGCTGCGAATGGAATAGCACCTTCTGTAATGAATGATAATCCCATTACGTAGTTTACTAATGCTCCACTACGTTGAGCTTTTGGCCAGATGTTTTTGTTGATTGTTGCTGAGATTGCGATTGCTAATGGAGGTACCATACCACCGATCATAACCGCAGCCATTACATCACTTCCTGCTGAACCTGCAGATGTTAATAGAGCTGTACCTGTTACGTAAGCAGCTTTGTTAATTGGACCACCCATATCGATAGCCATCATCGCAGCTACTACGAATCCAAGGATGAATTTACCGCTTCCGTTAAGACTTTCGATAAAGTGTTTTAATCCTTCCATAACACTTGCCATCGGCGCATTAATTAGGAAGATCATTAATAATCCCATAATTAGTGACCCTAAGATAGGGAATAGGAAGATTGGTTTAATACCATCTAATGAACGAGGCATCCAACTGAACGCAATTTTTAATACTTGGATAATACCACCAGCTAAGAACCCAGCTACTAACGCTCCTAAGAATCCTGAAGGAGTGTACGCTAATAAATCACTTTTCAGACCTAAAATACTTGGATCTGCTAAAATACCACCGATCATACCAACGATGAATCCAGGACGGTCAGCGATAGAACGACCGATGAATCCAGCTAGGATTGGTAACATCATACTAAATGAAATTTTACCGAAGTAGAATAATACTTCTGCAACTTTGTTGTAAGATGGATCTTTCGGATCAAATGAGTTAATACCCCAGATGAATGATAATGCGATAAGAATACCACCAGCTACTACAAATGGTAGCATGTTACTTACACCTTCCATTAGGTGTTTATAAGCACGACGTCCGATACTTTCATTTGCCGAAGAATCTTCTGAAGCATCTGCTGCTCCGTCATGTTTGTAGATAGGAGCTTTCCCATCTAAGATCGTTTGGATAAGTTCTTCTGGCTTGTTAATTCCGTCAGCTACTTTTGTCATAATTGTTGGACGTCCATCAAAACGTGCAACTTCTACTTTCTTATCAGCTGCAACGATGATCCCCGCTGCTCTTTCAATATCTTCTTTTGTAAGTTTGTTTTCTACACCGATTTGACCATTTGTTTCTACTTTAACATCTAGCCCCATCGCTTTAGCTGTTTCTTTAATTTTTTCCGCAGCCATGAACGTGTGTGCAATACCCGTTGGACAGGCTGTTACCGCAATGATATACGGTTTTTCTCCACTAGAAGCTGTTGGTTTTTCTTCTTTTTTGGGAGCTTCTGTTTTTGCTACGAAGTCCGCAAATACTTTTTCTACGTCTGCTTTAGTTGTAGCTGCATCTAATCCTGCTTTTACATCTGCATCCATAAGAGCTTGCGATAATGAAGCTAGAGCTTTAAGGTGCTCGTCTGCTCCTCCGTCTGGCGCACAGATCATAAAGATGTGTTTGGCAGGTTGTCCATCAAAGCTTTCCCACTCAACACCTTCATCACTTTTCTCATAAACGATCATCGCTTTGTCGAAATCTGCACTTTTAGCGTGAGGGATAGCTACATTTTCTCCTACACCTGTAGTTGATTGAGCTTCACGAGCTAGTAATGCGTTTAAAAAGTTATCTTTACTAGCGATAATATTTTTTTCCACTAACATGCTTGTTAGTTTATCCAGAGCTTCTTTTTTATCAGCAGCACTGAATCCGAATTGAACTAAGTCATAATTTAGAACATCTGTTAATTTTCATTTCTTTTCTCCTTTGTTAATTTTATATTTCCGAGGAAATATCTTATTTTTCTTTAAATAATTTGTTTAGTCTTATTTTAATTTCTTAACTTCGATTTGCGGTAGTAATTCTTCAATTAGCTTTTTACTTCCTACTCCTACTGAGAATGATGTTGCACCACCTGCAGCTGATGCATAGCGTAGAGCTTCTTGGTAATCTTTTGTTTCGTTATATTTCGCAACAAACATCGCAAGCATACTATCTCCTGCCGCAACAGTAGACACTATCTTACCTTTAGCTACGTTAACTTCGAATACTTCTTTATCTTCTGTTAGTAATAATGCTCCGTCTGCTCCACGTGAAACAAGGACGTTTTTCGCACCACGATCTTGCAGTTTTTCAGCGTATCGTAAGATTTCTTCGACACCCTCTAGAGTTACACCGAACATTTCTCCAAGTTCAAATTCATTTGGTTTAACTACAAATGGTTTGTACTGAAGTGTGTCTAATACTAGTTCTTTATTACTATCTACTACTAATGTAGCTTTCGATTCAGATACTTTCTTCGCAATAGCTTTGAAGTCTTCTACACCCATTCCCGCGATAACATTACCTGATAGGAATACTACATCTTCCTCAGTCAGTACTTCTAATTTCGTAAAGAAGTCACTCACGTTATCTAGGTTTACACTACTACTTTGACCGTTAATTTCAGTCTCAGTTTCTGTAGTTAACTTCATGTTAATTCTAGTAGCTCCACGCGTTTCTACAAAATCATGTTTTACACCTAGATTATCTAGTTCTGATTTAATAAAATATCCTGTGAATCCAGCAACAAATCCCCATGCTTTACTATCAACGCCAACATTGTTAAGTAAGATTGAGATATTAATTCCTTTTCCACCTACTACGTACTTCGCTTCTTGTGTTCTATTTAGCTTTCCAAGTACGAAATTTTCCGCCGTTGTCAGCATGTCAACAGCTGGATTTAAAGTAATTGTATAATACACTTTTAGTCCTCCTTTATACCTTTTACTTCTATTATATTTTTAAATTTCTTATATTCTTCTGGAACTTCATACGATACTATAATTATGCCATCTAGTTCGGCAAATTTTTGGAACTTTCTATGACCGAATTTCGATTTATCAGCGAGAATATATTTCTTCTTACTACCTTGTATCGCTGTCGTTTTTATAAAGGCTTCATTTTCTTCTGCGGTCGTCACACCAAAACTTTCATCTATTCCGTTACAGCCGACAAAACACATGTCAAAACTGTATTTCTTTAATTGTTCAACGGCTGAATATCCTATCACCGCCTGTGTAGAATGTTTCAATGTCCCGCCTAATATAATAGTATGTATTTTATTATTAATAAGCTTCGGTAAATGATATGTTGAATTCGTCACTACAGTTATCCTTCTGTCTCGAAGGTGCTCGATCATCTCATATGTCGATGTCCCTGCATCTAGATAAATCGTCTGCCCTGACTGAACAACATTATCACAAAGGTACTTCGCTACCGCTCTTTTCTCCTGCAGATACTCTTCACGTTTCGCTTCAACACTTTCTTCACTACCACGTGCTGCTGAGCGTTTCATCGCACCACCGTGAGTTCTATACAATAAATTTTTATCTTCTAGATTTGTAAGATCGCGTCTTATCGTAGCTTCTGAAACATTACAATGTTCCATCAACTCCTTTAGGTTTAACGAACCTTTCTCATCTAACAAATCTAAAATTTTATTCCATCTTTCGTTTATCAATTTCTCTTCTCCTAACTCCCATGATTATTATATCTAATATAATATAGCTATTCAATCAAATTCAAGCAAAAATACACTCATAAATAATCAAAATAAACTGATTAAAATGAGTGCTTTTTGTTTTGTATTTGATTGTTTTTTCTAAATGATGAGCGTTTCTCTGTTTTCAGAGCGATTTCTAAAAGATTTTCATAATATTCGAGTATCGTGCATCAGATCGATTTTTGAAATTATCATCGAAAAAGTTTTTCCTGCGCAATGATGAGCGATTTAATATTATCATGTCCGCTCAGCGATAGTTTTTAACTCCTCAAAACTCTCCTTCGCTAATTCGATTTTTACTACTCGTGAGTATTATACTCTTAGAGTAGTAAAATAAATACAGAGGTAACTATAGTTATAGTCTGAAGGTAGCTATATAATTAAACATCACATCAATAGAAAAAGGTTCAAGTATTTCTACCTGAACCTCTTTATTTTGATCTCAATTAATCTTATTTTATCTTCTTTTTGAATAGCAACTTCTTCTTCAGCTTTGTTCAGCTTTTTGAAGTCTTCTGCTGCTTGCTCCACCAGCAACTTCACCGTGGTTTCTGCTTGGTGAGTTTTCTTCAACGAGGAGCTGGAGTTTCTACTGCTAGCATGAGTTTCCGCTTGTGACGCTACCTCTACGTGTTGCTCTGGTTGCAACATATGCCTTCTTGAGAAGCTTGCACTGGACGTTCTTCTTGAACTTCGTCACAACAGCTTGTTCTTGTGCCCCCATGTTGCACATTTGGATTAAGCTTCCCTTGTGGTTGTCTTCCGTGCTGCGCGTTTGGATTGAATCGCGTAAGTGGTTGTTCTCCGTGTTGTGCGTGGATTGAACCCCTTGATGGTTGCCACTCCATGTTGCACATTTGAGGTTGAATCACTTGTGATTGTCCTCCATGTTGCGCGTTTGGATTGAACCCTTGTAGTTTGTCCTCCGTGTTGCGCGTTTTGGATAAAAACCTTTGCGGTTGTCCTTGAAATCCCTTGTTGTGGACGTCCTTGTGGTGCGTTTGGGTGAAATCCTTTGCGGACCCGCTTGCGCGGAATCACTTGTTGCGGACGTCCTTGCGGTGCGTTCGGATTAAATCCTTGTGGCGCTTGCCCTTGGAATCGCTTGTTGCGCACGTGCGCGCTGGTGCATTTGGATTAAATCCTTGCGGAGGCTTGCTGGAATCCTTGTTGCGGACGTCCTTGTGGTGCGTTTGGATTGGTGTCCTAACGTGGTGCTTGTCCTTGGAAGCCTTGATTCCTACCGTTGTTAAATTGTGGTGGATTCGAGGTTGGATTAGCAAACTGATCATATTGAACTGGTTGTCAAATCGATTTGCAAATTGGCTATAGTATTGCTGAGCTTGCGGTGTTTGTCTTAAGATCTATAGCAAACTCACTGTTGTTGGAGTTAGTTTCTGCCGCGTTTTGATGGTAGTGACATTAACACAAGAGAGAGAGCCAATAGCCATAAACCGGAGTTAATGATACACTGAGAAATAACTTAAAAATGTAATATAAAGCTGTTAAAATAACAATTCCCCATGTTTGCCAAAACCTACCATCACGTAGTCTTCTCGCAAAACTTGCAGTTGAGAGTGCAAAAATTAAAATAAGTCCCAGCTATAATAATAAATATTCGAGTGCTAATCCCTGTTTGAAGAGTAGATGCTCCATCCTTAACGCTCCTCCACTTAATAGCGTTAATCTGCGCTGCGGCGATTTTCTACCAATACTAGTAATCGAAGAAAACATACCTGTGGGAATACTATAACTGTTAGTGAATAAGTCCCCCTAATATACTCTACAGGGAAACCAGTGTCCAGATACAGATGTATAACCTGTAAGTCCACGAACCCTTTAAAGAGTCTTTAAAAAGAAGAACCATAAGTAACATGTTTACGTCTTTGGTCTATCATAAAACCCTCTATTGTAATAAGATAAATTATATAACTATAATATAATAAAAGAGTAACTATAGTCAATTGAAATCTGGCTATTCTCTGTAATTTTACAACCTTTAGAAATTCAAATAAAGGTTAATTCCACATTATACTTTCAATCAACAAATCACTTCTTCAAAAGTAAACCCTAGGTACTTTTTCAATACCTAGGGTTTCCGTTATATTCTATATTTCTGTTCGTTTCAACACTTCTCGTGCCTTCTTTTTATAACATCTTCTATTATATTCTTAACAGGGCGAATTTCAGTAACTAATCCTGCTATTTGACCTGCCATGACAGATCGTTTTCATCTCCATCATAAACAGCACGTCTTAATGACCCTAACGTTAACTCTTCTAATTCCACAAGAGTTGAAGATCGTTCTTCTAGTTCATGATATTTTTTGTAAGTTCATTTTTAATACACGCACAGGCGCTCGAAATTTTCTCGCAGTTAGGGTAGTAGATGTATCGACGGCTTCTAAGATCATATTTTTATATGCATCTGTCACCGGACATTCTTCTGAAGCTAGAATACAGTTCCCATCTGAACTCCACTCGCTCCTAAAGCAGTATGCTGCAGCTATTCCACGTCCATTGGCTATACCAGCCCAGCCAGCTATCTGGGAATATTCACCGCACTTGTTACCTGAGGTAATAGCGCCATAGTCAGTGCTAGTTCCAACATGTCCTCCAGCTTCCCATACCTTCAACAGACAGCATCACGGCCCTAACTCTTCCATTTTTCACCGCAGCTTTCCCAGAAGGAATAACTGGAATAACTTTTATCCCTTCTTTTAAGCGTGGCATGAATTTTCTGGGTGTTCCTGCCCCTGTTGTGACGATTTTTGACGCCTTCTTCAATAACAACATCTATTATTTTCATCGATATTCAGACATCATCAACATTAGATTAACCTGCAAAGGCTATCGGTAAGTTCTTTACACTGTTGAATCTCTTTACGTGAGTTCTTCAGGGACTTACTCCTCCTGAGCTAGTATCCTAACGCTCCTGCATTAGATACCGACGAAACAAGTTCATGTCTCTGCTATTTGTGCCATCGCTCCTTGAAAAATTGGATGCTTTATCCTAAAAGGTTAGTAATTGTCATAACTATTCTCCTCTATCAATTTGGCCACGTCCTGCTATACTTCCTAAAGCACACTTAGTCATCATATTAGAAAATAAATCTAGAACTACGAGCAAACTATCATCAAAAATTACTGATGATAGAAGCACGCTATGAATACTCGTACACCACGTTCTTTGATTACTTTAAAGTTAACACTCATACCCAGAGCTGCCATCGCCATACCTGAAGAAGATATACGCTGCATCAACGAAGAAAGGGCTAATGGTTTAAGAAAGTGACATAACTTCCTAAGATACTCATAAAGACACCCTAGAGTAAAGTACGGCATCGTGAACTTTTACCTTTTGTTTCGTCTTGAGTTTTTATGTAACTACAATCAGCATCACCTGCCACAACGATAAGCATAAGAACACGTGACAACTTAGTAAGAATCGCAGCATCAAGAGCTACTTGACCTCCTGCCCCCAGCCGCAACTGCGTGAGCTATTTCATGAAGACTTCCTCCAGTAAATACTCCGTAGTTGTACGCATCGAGACCTAAATAAAGTTTGCAAGGTTACTGCTATCAGGTACAACACTGTTCCAAGTATCGCTACTACGGCAACAGCAAGACACTGTTATCGGTTTTCGCACGTAGTTGACCACTTACCCCCACTAACTGCTGCAGCACCACAGATGCCACAAACCACATGAAGAAAGCAAAGGCAAGTTGCATGATCAACTTTAAACGCGACACATAAAGTAAGTTAGTAATCATAAATAGTACAATAAAGAAGGCAACGACTAATGTTTTCTTTCCTTCAGCTAAAAAGTCTATCCAACGCTCAAGCTTAAATCCTAATAAAATTATCCCAAGGCGCAAGAACTTGTGCTTATAAACGGAATATCCGCCTTAACCTGTTCATTTAACTCAATCCTTTCGACGTTTGTAACGCCATACCGATAACAAGCGCAATTACCAAAGTGCCCAAAAGTTTTAACGCCGGTACGCGCGCAAGATATTCGCAGCTAACGCAAAATAACCAACATTACACCTAAGGGTATAATAAAAATTAACACTCTTAAATCTTTCCATAGATTTCCCCTTTTTATAATATTTTGTTAAAAATCTAATTATACAATCATAAAAACTAATCCTTCCTACAATTTAAACATAACTATTATAAAAAGTTACAATACTAATATACATCGACTTAGCATAAAACTGATTTGATTTATAAATTATTCTCAATATTTAATAACACTACTCACAAAATCTAAATCTTTTAAAAATATATGAAAAGTACAATATCTCTTTGGTGAATTTGTGCCTTCTAAAATAAATTCCCATGATTCTTTATCTATTCCCTTTCAAATGCTGAGTTACACATAAGTTCCCAAAAACCTTCAATATCATTTTTCATATTTATCTGAGAACTCTGCCGCTAAATCCATTTTTTCATCACTGAATAAATTTTCCAGTTATATTATTAAAAACATGCTCTCTGTTCTAGAAAAATAGTAAATTTATATGGAATATTATCTAATATAGTTGAAAATAGTAGTTCACTACTTCAGTTTTCCTTTAATTTTCTCTGCTCTATAGAAGACTTTATACTATTATCTTCTCTCTAAGTATATTCTATCTCTCCTTGTTCTTTTTCTTCAATAGCATCAGCTGTTCACAAAAAGAACCATCTGTATCTATCAAATGAACTATTTCCTTTATATCTTCTTTCATTAATTTAGAAACAGCTAAGTATTCATTAATCTCTTCCTCATATTCCTTTTATATTTTTCGTATTACAGTTAATATCCGACGTTATATCTCCATGTAAAACATCAAACTTAACTTTGTCATTTTACAATAACTTTTTCAAAATTGGTTTGTAATGCTATTTCATCTGTGGGTCCTTCTACTACAAATAAAACAACCTTCATTTTGCCATTAGATAACACCTTCCCTATTTTCCAAAAAGCCTTACTAATTTCTATTTTTATCTGTTTCTTGATATAACTCTCTTTTTGTCCTAGCATAATAGTACGTATATATAAAATCTCTCAAGTTATTGTTGCTTTTTATACTTGTTAATTTTATATATAGCGATTTGCAGGGATTTGTTGTTGAGAATATCAAGTTACTTTTTGATATAGTTCTAAAATTCGCAAATTATATGTGAAGTAAATAACAATTGAGCCTTTAGCCCTCATACAGAAAACCTCTAGTAACTCTCTGGTAAATATTCATCAGCATCTAATTCATCCAATAAATAAAGTCATATCCTCCTCATTGTATACATTAATCAAAACATTTATAATTGATAGTATTTTTAAAATACCATGTGCGATTCAAAGTTTCAAAAGTATTTTTAATTCCTCTCTGTGAGAAAACAATTCTATTTATGTTAGAATTAATTCTTCTCCATCTATCTTCCATCAACAGCTTCTTTCCTAAATTTAAGATTTCTACCTTCGTTCCTGGAATTATTTTTCCATTACAATATTCATGTCCTGCTATTTTTGGACTATTTCCAGGTTTCCTATCATTTATAGTATGAGGTTTTCTAATAATAATGCTATTTCGCTGAGACTTGTGATTACTTTTCTTTCAGGTACCAAAATTAACCCGGAATAAAGTTAATTCTCTGCTCCACTATTTTTCGAAGAAATAATGAATAAATTTATATTAGCATATTCGTTAATCCCTTTAAAATACAGTATTCATCTTCGAATTCTTTCTTATACTCATTCAATATCTATAAAGCGACTGAATTCAAACAGATATGAATTTTCTTTCTTTTCTGATTAGTCATTAATGAGCGATATATTTTACCTTATTACTAACATACATTAAGTAGTATTTAGAATAATTTACCTACTACCTTAATTTTGAGGGGTTCAGGGTTTCTTAGAATTAGCATATTTAATAAAATTTCTTTCCAATTTGCATTATCAGTTTTCTTATATGTGAAATTTCTTCTGATCTGTATTACACTCATCCCTCTTTATAGTTAATTCATATTTAATAATATATAACCTTCCATAACTCATCAAAACTGCCTTGGTTTTGATTATAATTATATAGTGTTATATTGTGTGTTTGACCATCACTAATCTTTCTGGTTCATTAACCAGTATTTTATTTGTTTGTTTCTATCTTGCTTAATTATATCCTCTTTGATAATATTTTTTATTTCAAGCTGTAATTATAATATTTTTTGGAAAAAATTTTTTTGAAAGCAGAACATTGTAAAAAATCATTATTAATATTAATTGATGACAAACTTCTAACAAGTAGAGCCAAGACATCCATCCTTTGTGTGAAAGTATGCTCAGTTGTTTATAATTTTGTCTCAGTGGATTAAGGTCAGCACTAGAATCGCTCCTCCTAACATGAACAATGGTGCTTCCAGTGGGTCAAATAATGGTTCAAGAGATAGTTTTAGTTTCTCACCTAACCAGGTGGGAATCCCTACACCTTCATAAGCTTGGCTCAGTATGTCCTCCAGCAGGCATTTTAAATGTTAACATCATTACAAAAGTACAAAACAATAAGCACTCCTGGTGTCATAGCCATACCCATTTCTGCCCTAGCTTTACCACCTTCTAAGATAGTATCAAAGGTACGTTGAATAGATTCCCATCGCGCACGTTCTAACTTTATCTAATGATTGACCTTCAACTTCAGCATCTACAACTGGATCTTCGGCTTCATCTCCGTAGAATTTCTTGGTTACGTCTTAACATTAGAGCGTACACTTATTATCACTTCTATAGTCGCTCCGACATTCCCAATAATCGCCGCTTTCACAAAACCAGCTCCTTGTCCCATCATAAACATCGTTACGATAAGTCCCACGCGAGATGCTGTCCCTAGGATTACGTAACGCTGGAACTTGGTATTTTTGAAGAAAGCTATAAAAACGTTTATCTTTCGAGAATGGAGTAATCGCTGGGTTGTATCTGATGATAGTGTCGCTACTGCTCCAGTTACACTGGCGAGGCATTCCCAAAAGAGGTTTCATAAGCGGTGCAAATATGCTACATTAACGCTGTGTGCCCCCAAACTCTGATAACAGGCACTCATTGCTCCGTGCAATAACAGCCATCGCCATGTAATGAAAATGCTGTATTCGGTAATAAATCATGAGCTGTTGCCATCATTGTTTTCAAACATAAGCGGTGTTCCCATTTTTCTCACTATCATAAGTCCAAATGTGAGAAAAATGTCGCTAGAAAGACAGATGTCTCTAAAGCTTGCAGCCCTTTTTAACAACTTCACATTCTTTTATGTGTTGCTTCTTCGCTCATAAAAATCTTTCCCTTTTCATAATGTTCCTAATATTTTATTTTCAACTTCAATCTCATAACTGTAATAATACAATTTTAATTTATACATTATACCACAAAACCTTTGGTGTCGCAACTATTTGGATAATGAGGTAACTAATTAAGAGTGCAATTTTTCAGAAATACAACGATTCTCAAGATATTATAGCTAATTATCCTCATGTATTTCTAACCATCACTACACAATAAAATTCCGCATTCTAAAGATTAATTTTTATAAATTTTATCATTTATATATCTTCCTTCTTAACATATTTACGGTTTTTATGTATGAGTTGATATTTTAGATGAAAACAACAATATTGTATTAAATATTCACAAATAATATTGAATATTCTGCTTTATGTAAGTTAAGATTGATTGCAATAAACTACCTTTTGGTGGTAGAATTAAAGGGCAACAATGTTATAGGAGAGAGATTGATGGGGTGAAAAAGTGAAAATAATAATAAAATTTTAAAGTTTTCCAATTAGAAAATTATCTCTTGGTGCAGCACCGTTTGTTATCGGGGCTTTGTGCTGTGAAGTCATGCACCAGGTGAGGCGCTTGCCAACGAAAACAACTCAAGCGTTAAAAGCACTGCTTGCCAGCTGAAAATGAATTGACCGAAGCAGAGCAGCAATCAAAAGAGTAACCTGCACTAATGCCACAACGAGCTTATACTATATGGTTTATAAAAAGCTAAGCTACCTATCTTCAGAAATTAAATCATTACCAAATACTGGGCAAAGTTCGCTACCTGTAGCTGGACTTGGAGTGGGTCTGCAGTATTAGTGGTTGGCTCTAATGTCAAAGAAAAACACAGAAACAAAGTTCTTAGCGTTGTGTTAATCAGGCTATGGGACAAAGCGTGGATGTGCTGCTCTCAGTCATTCGCTTTCGAAAAGCTCTGTAAAGAGTTAGTACGCTACAACACTGAAACAACAGTTGCTAATTCTGGTGAACTTGCGAAGATGAGTGTGATCGACATCGATGGATATCGTTATGTTGGATCGGCACACACTTAGCGTTGGGTGTATTACCTCAAGAAGAACAAAAAGTTCTTCAAAACCGGCACCTGACCAATACGTTGAGCACCGACACAACGTCGAGCAACTCCGACACCTAAAGTTGAATGCACAGCTACACCTGAGTAGCACCTCAAAAACATTGGTAAGAGAAAACAAAGCCTGAACTTAAAGTCTACTGATAGGCTGTTCCTTTCAAACTATAGAACAAACTGAGTGCTTCTACCTGAGGGCAAACTAAAGTTGTTCGAGAAAGAGGGGTTAATGGTGAACAAATGGTATTTAGTGGTAACTACTGTTGATGGACAATCTACTAGTAAAGTTATTAAAAGCTTCAATTACTAAACAACCTGTTATTAGAGTAAGATGCGTTGGTACTAAAGAAGAAGTTTGCCTACACCTGTTGCTCCAAGCAGCTCAAGTAACTCCAACTGGAAGGTGAGGTTCCATCTGTGGTAAAACACTGAGTGTAACTTCTGAAAGTAGTTCCTTTCACTATCTGCAACCTGACGCTTCTTTACCTAGAGGACCAAAACTAAAGATTTGTTCGAAGAGGTTAACGGGGAACGTACTACTTTAACTGAAGTAACTACTGTTGATGGTAAAACAAACCTTAGCGCAGTGCTAGGATACACAATCACACAAACAACTGTAAAGCAAAGGTTTATTAATGTAGGAACTAAGGAAGAGGCTACTCCAACTCCTCAACCTGTTAGCCAGAAGAGCCTAAAGCGAGCTCAACCTGAAAGCTCAAAACCTGACGAAAAGTTGACAGTCCGAGCACTAAAAGCTCAAATCGAGTAGAGCTCACGCACTATTCCTGCTGAGTTCCTCCAGCTGCAAGCTACGCAGCTCTTAGCAATTTTGCAGCTTGCAGGCGTCTCACCTTCCAGATTCTGTAGAGCAACCTGAAGTAGATGGCAGACTGCTAAACTTAAAGCTGCTGTCTCGAGTGCTAGGTGTTGTTGAAACAGACTTCGACAAAACTATATCGCAGATGCGAAATCACTAAAAGAACACTACGATGATGCATCTTGGGCAAACCTTCAATCTGTATTAGCTGAAGCTGAAAAAGTTACAGCTAACCAGCAGCAAAACACGCGAAGTGGATCGTATGGCGAGAAGCTTAAAGCCGCTATTGCTGGATTAAATACCGATAAAGACTGAGCTTGAAAAACGGCTTGCTGATGCTAAGTCTAGGAACTGCAGCTGATTACAGTCCTGCGACTTGGTACTGCATTAGAAAGAAAGCGAGCTGCTCAAGAGGTAGAAGATAATGCCACTGCTACTCAAGCCCAAATCGATGAAGCTGCTAGCTTAAAGCCGCTATCGACGCTCTTAATGTTGATAAAACAAAAATTACAAGAACAATTAAAACTGCAGAAACTAACACAAGAAGCTGACTATAGCCCTAAAACTGTGGAATGATTTTAAAACAAGCTGAAATCAAGCTAAAGAAATCAACAGCAAAACTACTCCGCTTCCTAAACAGTGCGAAATGGATGCGGCTACCTCAAAGCCCTTCAAGGCGCTTCATTATGGCTACTTGCTGTAGATAAAAACTGCGTTACAAAACGCTATTAACACAGCTAACAGCAAACGAAAAGAAGAATACACTACTCCAAACATGGAAGCTTTGAAGAAGCCCTTACGGCAGCAAACGATGTAGCAGCAGAAGCTGAGCTTCTACTCAAAGCAAAGTGAATGCAGCTACTGAAAAATTAGAAGAAAGCTGTCAAAACTTGGTTTCCATTAACCGGAAAAACCGATACTAAAATTCGTTTGAGTACTGACAAGAAAGTATTAGATAGTAGGCGTCGCTTCGTATTCTCCTAGAAAAGTCCACTAGTGAAAATTAAATCAATCTGGCTAGCTACGAAAAAGATGGAGAAGTTGTTAAGACTGTAAATCTAACAGAAGATAATCTAAATGCTTTATTAGATAATCTAAAAATACTTCCAGGCCTCTATCTACTACTATGGTTTACGATGAGAGTGATAAATGGTGAAGACACAGAAAACTTTAGAAGATCAACCAATTCAATTAGATCTTAAAAGTTGAAATTAAAAACATCAAAGAAACAAAGCTTAATAGCAGTTGATGAAGATGGTAATGAAGCGACTGACAGCTTACTTAATGCTGTTCCTGCGAGTGTCACTCCGTTATATTTAAAAGTTACAACTCATGATAACAAAGTGACAAAACTTTCTGTTGATGAAATGAGGGAAGTTGTCAAAGACGGGAGACTTTCTGGTAAAAGTTACTGCAGCTCACTGATTTAGTTCAACATGACCCACAGCGGTCATCGATTAGCTAATGAATATGTTCGATCTATAAGCTAAATAGCAAACAAAAGTTGGTAATGTTTACTATGATTTTGCTGATTATGGTGAGCTATGTCAAAATAATCGGGAGGGTGAATATAGAATTGGACAAAGTTTATGCTACTAACATTAAACCAAACGGAAAATCTTTATCACTATTCAAAAGGTACGTAACTAGTACGATGAAATGGGTTTATGCCACAATTTAAAGTGATCTCATTTCGATGTTATTGTACTCTACAATAGATTTGATTTTCTCTAACGTGAATATAAAATAAACCCGGAGCAGATCAAATAGCGACACTTGCAGAGTGCAACAAATACAACAATTGAAAAGTGTTAAGATTACTGAGTAGTATTATTGGTGGTAATGACGTAGCTGGGGTTGTTTAACAATTTAAATAATGGTGGTAAAATGAGAGAATGTTTCTGTTGTCAGAAAACTTCACACAGAAGGGTAAAAGGTTTGGAGCATTTCTGGGTTGAGTTAACAAATCAAAGAAACAGCAAACTTGTTGAACGATGTGTATACAGATGTAGAGATTACAGGTGAAAAAGCTCGTGGTTCAGCTTTAGTTTCAACATTAGATAGGTATGGATCCAATGGATGTTAGAGCTAATGGACATATTAAAAAGCTGTAGCACGGTTTCAATTAACTATAACGTCGAAACAGTGGGAGTTATTACTAAAACTGGCCATATGGATATTTAGAAAGATGTGAGTGGTTATGCAAAGTAACTAATGCTGAAACTTTTATGGTTCAAGGTGATATTGGTGATGATGACTTTTGGTGTCCTTGTCTAAATGGAGTTGTCAGCGTTGCGGGTGAAGCGACTGTGATAATGTGACAGAGATGCTGATAGCTCGAGAAATTTCTAAAGGGGATGCTGATAAACGATTCGAAAGTGACAGTACTTCTAAAGATTTTGAAGCGCAGTCGTTATTAGTAGATAAATTAAACAATACTCAAACTCAAAGCATGGTGCTGCAAAGATACAGAAGATTACAATAAAGAGCGTGAACTTGCGTGTCGTAATATTGACTTCAACCATTCTACAATAAGAGTGGATTATTACCGAGGTAATAGATTCCTGCCGGATCAAACCCTATTAACTATGGTATTATCTGTTACGGTGCGAAAGGTGTTGCATTTGTTACGCAGACTTATCTAATAATGATAAGATTATGGTTCTACGCTGACGGTACAAAAGAGATGGGTGTTACATCTAAGGATTCTAAAGTAGCGCAAGTTCGTGAATATAAATTATTTCTGGATTAGGTGATATTGTTTATACTACTCCGAATATGGTTGATAAAGACGAACACAGTTAATTGCTTGACATTAAAAGCTAAATTGACATCTTGCAGTCTAATTTCTGCTCCTGATAGAGATCTTATGGATAGACGTAATAAACCTGAAGAAAATAGCGAGGTCATAAGAATAATTATATTAAGAATCTATTCCTTGAAGAAACAAAAGAAGTTAGAAAATATTGATAAACTTGTTCAAAACACTTGTGGAAAATAGAAGATCATCAGTTAAATAAAGACAATGCGGCTATAAGCTCTTCTTAAAAAGTAGAAGATAATAAAGCCAAAGATTATGCTGGGGCTTACATAACTAAATCGCTACTATGGATTCAAATATGATGAAAAGTCTATGAAGTTATTATGATGTTTTCAAACCCTGACTTTTATGGTAAGAATATTTAATGTGTTAACTTCTTAATTAAAGTTGGGTCAAAGAAGACATAATATTAAAGGTAACCGAACTTTACAGAAGCGTATCGTGAAACTATTGAATTGGAACTATCGGTATCAGTGAATTAAACGCGATTACTAGCGCTATAATATGCGTCTGTTACAAACGAAACTGATATTAACACTTGGTATAAAAAAGGCGGTATCTCACACTAACTGTGTAGTTGAAAAACAATCTTCTAACCCATTATTTGCGAATAAAATATCGTTTATACGAAAACATTAATGGTGAGCATAGTAAATATTTACACCACTTCTTACTACGAGAATGCTCATATGTTCTTAATTTCAACATATAACACATTAGCGTTTAGTGCGTTTGAAGTATGGTATGGATACAGGAAGCGCAGCGTGAAGAATTCAAAAACAAATCGTTACGTGCACGAGGCAAATCAACTACTTAGATTTCTGGTCTCGTTTGGCGGCTGACCAGCGTGCCGTGATAGATTACTTAAATCCCGAGAATGTGGTACCTTCCAGCAATTTGATAACCAAAGTTCCAGGACATGGATGGGCTGATAGAATGGGTCGCCATGCTAAGAATGGAGACATATGCTCCAGTTCGTGGAGTTCTATGGTCCAACAGGTAAAGTGGCACGGATATAACGGTATGGGTGCTTGTGTATATTTTGACAAATCCACAAAATTCAGGCTGTACGTTATCATGTAGTCCATGATTAGTGATTTTGGTACATCTGCGTTTTACTCATGCGGACTACACGTACAACGACCGTATGGCGTGCTGGGTGGATAGCGTCATCGTGAAGGAACTGACGTGGCAAATCATTCGCTCAAGGTATGTTACAATCACCATCGTTATCAAATCCAAACGGTGAATACAGTTGCGTGGAGTGTCAACTGTGGCGTATGAACGTGAAAATGATGGAAAACAATGAGCATAACTATAATCCTAATAAATTAGATAGTCGTGAGAAAATCGATCACTACATGAGAACTATAACGAGTGCTTGATGATGCGATGTCTAGAAGCTGACGCTGTTATGCTAAGAATAGGGAGTAATAGTCGTGGTTTACACGCATCGGTAAGAAATGGCGCGTGAAAGCTGACCGCATAACGGACTTGTGCAGGTGAGCGCATCAATGGGGATTTAGTACGTGATCTTAATGACTGATAGAGGAAAAGGTCGCAGGTTAACAGTAGTGGTGATCTTGTAGATGCGACTTTACTGCAACTAAAGCATGGTTTACCTGGAAATAGTCATTATCGTGCTGAAGGGTTTTGATACAGCTTATGCGGTTGTTAACGCGATGACTGAGCATTTACGGTGGTATTACAAAGTAGAGCGCTGTCGGTTCCAATCTCATTTAAACACGACACTTTCCGTATGTGAGTTACCGGTTATCTAGATGGATTTGTTGGATATGCTTCTAATAAGTATAGCAAGAATCTAAAAGCAGCTGGAAATGCCTGGTCTTGGTGACGGCTTTATCATTAAGAAAGTCTCTAAAGGTAGATTCGATTCGCGAGGCTTGGAAGAAAGAATGGTTTAAAAGAAGTTAAAGCTAAAGGGGATAAAGGGTTTTCGTGGAGTCAGAAATCGATGGTGAAGAAAATTTCTAACTAATGACTGGACTTCAAGAATTATTCAACGAAGCTGTTGAAAAAGACCTTAAAGGTGATAAATTCGAGAATACTGTTAAGCAAGAAAAAGTCCACAAAGCGTTACTTAAAAATTCTGACGGATTTGCTGGAAAACTTTTCGAATTAATTTAATCAACAAAAACCTAGATTTAAAATTTCTAAATCTAGGTTTTCTAATATTTTACGCGTTTCTTATTATAATTTTTAGATTACGTAAACCTTATATTCTCTAACTAAAAAAATCCAGGACTATTTTTCAAGCCCTGAACTAAGTTTTTATATTATTTCTACTTCTTTCTATATTGATCCTTAATATTTTCATCAAAGACATCATCACCAGTGATTGCCGTTAGATCTTTTAGTTGGAAAAATGTATAAAACGCATGGTTGAAAACTTACTATGATCTGCTAGGAACATAACGTTCAGTCGCATTATTAAGGAATCGTCTCGTTACCAACGCCCTTCTTCTTCATCAGAGATAATGCTTTCTCTAAATCTATACCATTACTCCCACAAATGCCTTAATAACACTTATTTTACTAAATTGCATCTTGTGAAATACCCTATAAATCCTTTAGTTTTTGACGATATCTTCCTCAATAAAAATAAGATCCACAAGAAGGATTGTCTTTAAACTGTTTGCAAAACCGTCAATGAATTTGTTACAATATTAATATTCTTATCTTGTAAAAATTCTGATAGATAACTTAATAGTACTTCAGGCCCGATAAAAATAGTTTCATTATCTTTTATAAAGATCCGCTACTTTTCTCATAATTTGCTTCTTCTCTTCAACATTTACAAATCTTCTTATTGTAATTATCTTCCTGATAAAAATTTTCGGTTTTAACTTTTTGCACCCACCATGTATGTATTCTAGTAAAGGTGACCATAGTCTTCTAACTCTTGTAGGTCGCGACGTATAGTCATCTGTTACCTTCATATCATGGGCTAGTTTTGCTCACACGTACTAAATGCTTTGTTTTTAACTCGTCTAAAATATGGCTATGTCTATCTATTTTTAATTTTTCTCCTCTAAATAAATAAATTTAACATTTTATATTTAACACTTTTTGTGAAAAATATAAAACTGAAAACATAAAAAACATTAAAACGAACGTTGAATTCTAACATAAGCACAAAAAAACTAGCTGTTTTGGTTTAAGGCGACCTAAATCAGCTAGTTTTTCAAATATTCTATTTATCTTTTTGTTTTCTACTTTTGGTTGTTCTGTAGCTGCTACAACTCTCGTATTCAATAGTCTATCATATAGCATTATCGAATCTTTACGACAGTATATATATATTTCATACAGCCAGAATAGCGCGAAACTGGTACCGCAACCCAACCTACTGTAACTTTAATTAAGTTACTCTAATTAAATATCTAAATTCAATTTTCTTATTGTCCAGTTAAGGAACTAATCTTAATTTAAAAGTTTCTTCCCGATTGTTTGACCTTGCCATTTTATGGTGAGTATCCATATAAAGAACTGCAAAATAACTATAGAAATCGTCTTAACAGTGCATTTCTTTCATTTTCCGCTCCACCTTGAGCTCGTAAATTCGCAGTTGTATATTGGAATACAAAAGCTATCGGTAGATAAATCGCTTCAAGTCGATTAGATAAGCACGTTTAACGATTGATGCTGTCTCTCCGTTCACATCTAACAATAAGCTCTTCCATTGGTCCTGAAATATCACTTAATGTCGGCTTTTATATTTCTGTCGTATAGCTATATGAGCTATAATCTTTTTACCATAAGTCACCTAGGCTACAAGTCAGCGTTGTGCCAGTATGCTTGTTGAACATCTTCACAGTCATCAAGCATTTCCTAACATTCTTTCGAATTTAGCTTTGTCTTCTTACAGCTTAATGTTGCTTCATTTTGAGGAATCATTGATCTCAGCACCTTTCAAACTCTTCGATTCAGCAGCTTTTGGCGCTTCTTGAGTTTCGTGGAAGTTTTCTGGTTCACCGTATACTAGTGTTGTCATCTTCTTCGATAATATCACGAGCATCGATATCCAGCTTCCGCAGGATTTCTAATAATTCATCACGCGCACACCTTCAACACCGGTGCTGCGGTGTTGTCGAACATGTAGTTAACAGAACCAGTAACACCTAAAAGTTACCTCCGTTTTTACTAATGCTGTACGTACTTCAGCGGCTGTACGGTTAACGTTGTTTGTAGGTATCTGTAGTAGCATTGTTCCACTTACACCGAAAACCTTCATAAGCGTAATTCATCGTAGTTCTCTTCACTTCCACCTTTTGCTTTTTCAATAGCACGGTCCAATAATATTTTAGGAACGCGGTAAGTTTTGCTCTTTCTAAAACTACTTTTAGATTTCTGTTGCTTCTGGATCTGGTTCTCCAGTTTCGCTGCTTGGTAGATTTCACGTCCAAAGTTAGCATAAATTTTACTAGTGTTAGCGTCTTTTGCCTGTCTCTTTAATATTGTCGTGCGACCCATGGTCTTTTTAATCTCTCTTTCAACTTTGTAAATATTTTCCATAATAGTAATTTTCCTCACCACGGCTGAGTTATTGGCCATACCACTCTATATATTACTATATTTAGCTTATCAAGCATCGACTAAAGAATTTAGCTATCTTCTTTTCGAATTTTATTTCAATATTAAATATGTTTGTCCTGACTAAACTTTGCCCTTGATTAAAAATTTAAACATTCGGCATATAAGAAATTTCTTATACACCGAGCTCTATTAAATAACGAGCGTTATTGTTGTAGTCTGGTAATTTGTTAAATTCAGCTTCATCAACGTTTGTTAGTTAACAAACCAAGATTCTTTTATGGATCAGCTGGGTTTAGTCAGTTGGCTCTTCTTCAGCTTTTGTTGTATTCTACTACATCACCCAGCTAATGGTGCGTTAACGTCTAATACAGTTTTTGATGCTTCTAAACGTCAGATAACATCATCTTTGCTAATTTTCATTTTTGAAAATTCTACGAATCCTACAGTACCAACGTCATCTTGTAATTCTGCTGTTGGTCCAACAATGTAAAACTCCTTCGTCAATCCATAAAAGCTGCTATTTTTCATTTACAACCTCTTTCTTTCTATATATAAGTTTTCTTGAGTATCAATGTTCCTAATTTAACACTGATACTGGTGAAAAGGTATACAACATAAATAGTCAACATTTTTAATTCTACAGAAATTGATAATTTCCAGTTAGAACTAAAAACTAATTTAACTCTAGTTTTTAAAGGTCAACTAACAACGCCAATTCACGTCCTCCTTTAACATTCGCATTAACGATTATAGATATGATATACTTTAAGTAACAGCGCAAAGGGCGTATAAAAATGGAAGAACGACATAAAATATAAAACCTATTTATGATTTGGTTGTTAAGAAGGTATTTCGTAATGAAGAAGTAGCGTTACAGTTTGTAAAAGACATTTTTGATTTACCAGCGAAAAAGTGCAGAAACTTTATTGAAGGAGATCAAATCTTCGCCGCATATAGTAATGTAGACTCTGAATTTCAACATAGCTGTTGATATTCTTGTTGAACTAGATAATCATGCAGGTAATCATCGAAGTTCAACTAGCTGACCAGGTATTCTTTGTCAATCGTGTTTGGGCTTGTGTGTGCGACAGGTTAACTGGCAATCTTGAGAGTTAAAACAAAAAGAAAAGAGAAAGTTTAGCTGTTATAAGAAACGCTACCACCGGTTTTATGTGGCAGCTGTGTGTCGATGAAAATTATTTTGATATTGAAAGAAAGCTATAAAGTACTTTTAAATCAAAGGAGACTAGAAATACCTGAATTAAATGTATGTAGATATTGATATTAAAAGAAATGCCATTATTAAAATATAGTATTCTTAGAACTAAAAATACAAAAGAAAACTTGAATAATGATTATAAAGAAAATTAGATGGTTGGAATTTTTCGGGAATAAACGGTATACAAATGAACCTGATGATATACTTATCCAAGCAGATAATTGTTAAATCTTAGAAACTGGAGTAAGGAGGAAAAACTTATGTATGATGAAGTAACAAGACAACAAAGATCACTACTGGAAGCTGCTGATTTATGCTCAAGGAAAGCACAAGCAAAGGTCTTGCTCAAGGAATTGCTCAGAGGCATTGAACAAGGTATTGAACAAGGCATTGAACAAGGAGAAATATCAGCAATGGTAAAGCTTAGTGAAGAAGGACTTATCTCCGAAAGAGATAGGTGCTCAAAAATTAAATATAACAGAACAGGAGTTCAGAAACTTTCTTATAGGAGTTCTCTTCTTATTTAAGACACGACGTACATGGTTTCACTTTACGTATGAATACTGATTATCCTACTAAAAAGTACAGTTAATACTATATAAAAAGCAACTGAAATTACCCTTCAGTTGCTTTTCGTATATGATTGATATACTCGTCCAATTCACTTATTTACGTTTTAACGGCAATTCTTCTAATGTCAAGGTTTACCTAGTCTATTATATTCACTTTTCACTTTTTAATTAACTACTACGCTCAACTAAGTATCAAATCTACAATTCTTGCGCTTCTACTTTTCCGAAATAATGTACTAAGTCTATCTTCCTAATACTTCTAGCAAGTCTTCTTCTTTCCACCCTTACTCCGACTAGTTTTTCCTCGATATCACCGACATTACCTTTTCCGAAAAAGTCTCCATAAATCTTAGCTTTTGTGATTCGTCCCGCTCTACTTCTAGATTAAATTCAACAGTCCCAATTCCAAGACGAGCATCTCTATTATAATTATATTTTGGTGATTTTCCGTAATTCCAATCCCAATTTTGATATTTCTTAGAAAGTAACTCATCAATTTCTCGCCAATCTTCTTCTGTAAGTTCATAACGTTTTATGTCTTCGAGTCTTTCACAACCAAAAAGACGACATAGGTATAAGTCTTTGAAATCTACTACAGATAAATCTCTATATTCCTCATCTAAATACTCTCTAAGACCTGTAACTCTACTTCGTACCGAATCAATTCCTTTTGATTCAATTTTTTTACGATTAGGTGTTAGTACATTAACCATCGCATCATAATTAACATCTAGAAGTAGCGTATATCCCCCGTAAATTTTACCATTAACAAGAGTCATCGCTCACTAACCTTCTTCCATCAACAACAAGAGTCATTTCTCCCTGTTTGTTCAACCTCACTCACACCCTAAATCATGTAGGATATTTACTGCAGGGTTCATAGAACTTTTTGAAATTACCATAAACATTACTATCACCACTCATAATAAGGCAGATATTCACAGCACCCTCATCTAAAAATACTGTTCCTCCACCTGTATCACGTCTAACAAGGGTGATTCCATGAGCTTTCATATACTGGTGGTTAATCTCTTTTTCGGCATTTTGAAAAAGACCTATCTGCACCTTCGGTTTTGCAACAGTATGGAAATATTATATCTTCATCTAAAATTCAATTTATTCAATACATGTACTTGTATCGCTAAAGCTACCGCTCCATCAGTAAATATATTGTCCATTTCTTATCGGCTCTATTAATACATACGCCTCCTCATCTTCTAAATCACAACAATATAAGAAGCTACTATTATTCAAGTTCAACTCAGATAATAGTAGCGCCCACTTCTATAATAATCTGCTATATTTATAATTACACTCTCACTCTATAAATCGCAACAGCCTTCTTAGTAATTTTCTTCTAATTTCCTAAATTCATCTCTCGTGTTGCAGCAAACTCTTACCGTAATCCATCATAAGCACGATATCTTTAAAACGCAGCTTTCGGTATGGCTAGCCTTTCGATATCCTCCACACCTACATCTAGATTAATATCTTCTTCACGATTTTTCTTGGAATTTAGCTACAAAGTCCGGTTCTAGCAACAAAAACACTAGATAAACCTACCATCTCGCATGCATAATAGCTTCGCGACTTTTTCTATACTATTTATTCCACCAGTCGCCATCAAAGGAACGCGCCCCGCTAGATGTTCGTGGACTACTTCATTTATCAAACGACCTTCATTAGGGACCTTCAGCACGAACTTTATTAAGATAAATATTTTGTCCCCAACTCGCTATCGCAATGTAAGATAATGGTACTCTTTCTAATATCCAATCTGTAAGTTGATTGAACTCTTCAACAGTATAACCGATTATCGCACCACGTGTCTCTTCTGGAGTTGCTCTATATCCCTAGAATAAAATCCTCAGGTGCTTCGTTTTTATAACTATCATCACCGCTTCAAAAACTTCGAGTATAAATCGAGCTCTATTTTCTGGTGAATCTACACCATATTCATCATTGCGCTTTATTCGATACCGTTGAGAAAAACGTCTGCAGCATTAGTTTTTTGTGCTGTTGATATTTCTATTCCCTGCAAAACCTGCTTATCGCTCTTCTCGTAGCATCTTTGTATTTTTGTTTAATCACATCGATCATCTCATGAGACAACTCTTCTACCTCATGTTCAAACGGAAGGTGCAACTTCAACCCACTAGGGACCATAAACCTTATAGTTCACCCCCGTAGTAATTAGCACCTGCTCCTGAATAAGTCAGTTGTAAAAATAGCCTTCAGCTCCAGCTTCTTGCATCGTCACTTGCCATCTTAATAAGTCCTGGTATACAGCTGTCATCATGTGCACCGAAAGCCAAACTCGAACAATTGCCCATCAACATCGACATAAGCCGCACCTGTTACCTGCAGCGGTGCTGACTTGGCGCGTCTTAATGCATAATCAAGTCTTCTTTTGTGATAATTCCATCTTTTGTAGAAGAATTAGTCGTCATCGTGACAGTACGAACCTATTTTCTAACTGTACACCGTTTGCTAGTTTTATGGGAGTTAATAATTTTTCCATAAACTCACACCTCTTTTACATACAATTGGTAAAACTAGCTTAAGATTAAGTCTACTAATTCTTTCGCTTCTACATTTCCGAAATAGTGAGTTAAATCAATACTTCCTAATGCTTCAAGTAAGTCTTCTTCTTTTACTCTTACTCCGATAAGTTTTTCCTCTACGTCATGTACGTTACCTTTTCCGAAGAAGTCTCCGTAGATTTTAGCTTTTGTAATACGTCCTTCTTCAACTTCTAAGCTGAAATCAACTGTTCCGATCGCAAGGTGCGCATCACGGTTATAGTTATAACGTGGTGATTTTCCGTAGTTCCAATCCCAGTTACGGTATTTTTCATCTGCTAATTTTTCAATTGCAGCCCAGTCTTCATCAGTTAGCTCATATCTCTTCGCATCTTTAATATCTTCGATTCCCATTAATCCACAGATGATTAAGTTTTTGAATTCATCGATTGTTACGTTTTGGTATTCAGGTTTCAATAGTTCACGCATACCCATTACACGTGCTCTTACTGATTCAATACCTTTTGATTCAATTTTTTTACGGTTTGGTGTTAAGGCATTAACCATCGCTTCGTAGTTTACATCAAGAAGTAATGAATATCCTCCGTAGATTTTACCACGTACTAATGTCATCGCAGCTCCACTTACTTTTTTACCACGAGCAGTTAAGTCGTTACGCCCTCTTTGTTCTACTTCTGTAGCCCCTAAACTGTGAAGTACGTCAACTGCTGGTTGGTAGAATTTTTTGTAGTTTCCGTACACATCAGTGTCCCCTGGCATTAAGAAACATACGTTAACAGCACCGTTATCAACGTATACAGCACCACCACCTGTATCACGACGAACTAGAATAATATCTTTTTCTTTCATGTATTCGTGGTTTACTTCAGTTTCAGCATTTTGAAATAGCCCGATTTCTACTTTTGGTTCACAGTAATATGGGAAGATTACAGTCTCATCGATATCGATATTGTTAAGCACGTAAACTTGCATCGCCATTACTAGCGCTCCATCTGGTAAATATTTTTCCGTTTCTAATTGGTTCTATTAAATACATAATTCTTTCTCCTTTATTTTTAAATTTTTGTTAATGTATTTTTTAGCTAATATTAAATTTATTTTTCACATAAAGTGATATTAAACTACTATAAATCATTTCCTAGGAAATACTCTTTTATTTTTAATAACTTGTTATTTTAGAATGTTAACTAAGTCTGAGAATTGTTTTCTCCATGTAGTGATTTATAGCTAATTATTTTCCAGCAATTCTTCAACTTTTTAAAGTTAAGTCCTTACTATTTTGATTAAACCACAATACTCTAGAAGCAATCCTTTCAGGGAATTGATATTTCTTCTGGTTCATAGTAACCATTAACGCATTAGGATTTTTATCTAATTCTCTATAAAATGGATATTTTATAAACTGAGGTGTTGTGAACCCTACTCCTATTTCGATAAACAATGTTTTCTTATCACGATTATTTTCTAAAAATTCATTGTACTTATCAAGATGTTCGAAGAAGATTGGTCTTCTACCATTCCTTTTCAGCGTTACGCTTTATTGACCTCAAGCGGTGCACCACATTCTGGGCATAGTGGAATAGATCTGTAGTCAACTTCCATATTCTCCTGTTCTATAGCCAGCCTACGCATTAATGCTTCATCTTGGTACGTCTTCGCATGACAATGTTTGCTACACTGCATAAGCCCGTACTTCCCTTGAATATGAAAGACTTTATCCATATCATAACCCGCAATATCAAAGGCATTATCGGCATTTGTCGTAATAATATGATAATTTTTATCCTTTAGAATATTTTTCAACGCTAGATAACTATCACCTACAGGTTGATCAAAGTAATTTAGTAAGACGAAACGACTTTGAAACGCCCAATATTCTTGTGAACTAGGAAAGTCAAATAGACTAGCCTGTAACATATCTAAAAATTTATATTTTTCAACAAAATCCTTAAAGTTACTCGTAAAATCTTTCTCCAATATAAGTAAATCCATCAGCAGCCGACATTCAGCTCCTATTCCTATGACTATCGCCTCAGCTTCTTCTATTAACTGTGCTAATTTTTCGGCATTGTTTTCTTCTAACTCTATCGCCTTCCAAGTCATTAATTTTTCTCCTCTTTTTCCATTAGCTCTTTTGCTAAAGTCTCAATAATATTTTTCTTCTTTTCTATTGTTGGTACTAAAGGTATGCACATCAACTCTTCTAATTCGAATTCCGCTGCTAGATTTTTAGTTTTTCCTACTACTATCCTTCGTACCCCAAACTAGACGCGTTCTATTTTTTCTACTTTTTCTCTATCCTCTTCACTTATCTTATACTCTCTAGCTGTTTTTATACTAGGGAATCTATCAAATTCTGTAAATTCTTTCTTACCAAGAGCCAGACATCTAAACAGCGTACTAAATCTTTCGCTTCCTGTTCATCTTCCCCTATCGCAATAAATACCGCAACCACATCTTGTGGTTTTTTCTGTTGTTCACGCATTTTAGTGCGATAAGTATTTAAGCATCTTTTAGCTGTTTCTATATAATCTACAGCCTGATTAAAGAATAAACCATAAACATAGTTTTGACCTAGCTCCGCAGCTAGATTCGCACTTTTTTCACTAGTAGATAATAACCACATAGGGCTTACCTTTGCTTCCGGTGGTTGCACTAGTGTTTCAGTTCCTGTAAGAAGTTCTAGTAATTCTCTACAACTACCATTGTACTCGTCTCTCGTTATAGGTGTAGTATTCATCAACTTCTGAACTATTTTAGTCCCAGGATTATTCCCTATCCCAAGATTCACCCTATTTGGGTACAGCGCACTTAGAAGTTTGATCCATTCGCTAATTTTATACGGTGAATAGTGAGGAATCATTATTCCACCTGAACCTATTTGTATCTTTTCTGTATTTTGAAGAAGGTGCAACATTAATAATTCTGGGCTACTACTAGCTAAGGCAGGCACCTGATGATGCTCAGCCATCCAAAAACGACTATAACCTAGTTTTTCAGCTAGGCGAGCCAGTTCTGTACTCTCTTCTATAGCCTCTATCGCAGTCTTTCCTTCATCTACAATAGCATAATCTAAAATACTAAGTTTCATATTATTATCCTCTTATGTTTTACATTTATTTTTATTTTGGAATAACTCAAAAATCAAGATTTTGGAGAAATCGATTTTGGTTGAGTTATCTCTCTTCTTACATATTATTTAGATTTACATAATTTCTGTCCTCTATACAGAGTTATTAAAAATTTATCTATTCTCAAATTTATTTTTATCTTTTTATCTAGTAAATTATCTGATATAATTAATTGTAAGAAAACCTTTTCTGAAACTACGAATTTATTATAACACATTTTTCAGTAAAAGTACACAACCTAACACATTACTTTTAAAATTTTTATAAAAATTATGGTGATTTAATCTATTGAACTTTTATAAATTTACATAAATTAATTAGTAGCTGTTACATTTTTAGTACTGCATTACCTATCCTTATATATTGGTTTTAGTTGTATGTTAGTTACATTACTTAAAGGGGTATTTTTTATGAAATCAAAATTATTAACACCTGTTATTAGCTAACGGAATAGAACTAGAAAATCGTTTCGTTCTTTCTCCTATGACTACGAACTCTTCTACTGCAGAAGGATTCATTACAGAGGAAGATCTTCTTTATGCCGAAAGACGAAAAAACACCGCACCTTTACAGATTACCGGAGCTGCTTATATAAATCTTGAAGGTCAACTTTTTGAATATGGTTTTAGCATTCATGATGATGCATGCATACCTGGCCTTAAAAAGATGGCGCAAGCTATGAAGTCTGGTGGAGCAAAAGCTATCCTTCAGTTAACACACGCTGGGCGTTTCGCTAATCACTATGTTACTACTAATAAACGTGCTGTTGGTCCAAGCTATATGGAACTTAACTCTCCTGTAGAACATATCGTTCATCCTCTTTCTATAGAAGATATACAAAAAATAAGAGAAGATTACAAACGTGCTGCAAGTCGTGCTATCGCAGCTGGTTTCGATGGTTTAGAAGTTTCTAGTGCTCAACGTCTTCTACTACAGACATTCTTCTCTACCTTCTCTAATGAACGTCACGATGAGTACGGAGTGGATACATTAGAAAATCGTTCGCGCTTCATCCTTGAAGTTTTTGAAGATGTATATGAAGTGATTAAAAAAGAAGCACCGAAAGACTTTATCTTCGGTTATCGTGCAACACCTGAAGAAACGCGTGGAGAAGACGTTGGTTACACAGTTGAAGAATTCAATCAACTTACAGATTGGTTATTAGAAAGAGTCCCTCTATCATATATGGCAATTGCCAGCTGGGGACAAAATATTTATCTAAATACGGTACGTGCCGAAGGTCCACATCACGGTCGCCTTATTAACGAAGTTGTCTATGAGCACTTAAATGGAAGAATTCCATTAATCGCATCAGGTGGCATCAATACTGTTGAAAAATGCGAAGCAGCTATTCTACACGCAGATATGATCGGATTATCTTCACCATTTGTCGCAGAACCTGACTTTGTAGAAAAACTTAAATCAAATCATATAGACGATATTAATCTAGATGTTGGTGTTGAAGACATAGAACGTCTAGCTATTCCAAAAGCCGCATTTAAAGACATCGTCCTTATGATGGACTATGGTAAGAGTTTACCTCAACACACTAGAGATGAATTTAGAAAACTAGAAGAAAAACTATTAATATTATATAAATTAGAAGAATTCAAAAATCCAGATTTCAAACATCTTGTTTTTGAAATTCTTCTTTTATTTCATATCAGATATCTATATTTGCACATATATTCTTATAAAAATTTAACACATTTTTATATTGTTTTCTATAAAGAGATATCCTCAAAATCAATTTTTTTCTTTAATTACATAAGTTAATATTCTAAGCTTTACATATTTTTGTAACATAAATTTAATATTTAAAATTTTTAAATAATTATCTACTTTTTATTAAGAGTTATATTTATATTTTTTTATTAAAAATCATTAATATAGTAAAAACATTAAATTAATGCGTTTGCATTTTATTTTTATTTTTTATTGTTCATTTTTATATAATTATATTTATTTTAATATTTCTACATTTCAGTTTACTATACAAGTATTAAATTATATAACTTACCAAAGTTCTTGTTTTTATAGTTTTTCTTCTAGTATAATAAAAGTTATGAATACACTAATTGTCTCTGAAAGTTCTGTTTATAACTTCAAAACAAACAATTTAGAAACATAGTCATTATTATTATTATTAGAAAAAGGGGATTTATTTTATGACAACACAAAGAAAATATTCATTACGTAAATTTAAGGTTGGTGTAGCCTCTGTACTTGTTGGTATCGGTGTTGCGACTACTGGAGCAGCTGTAGCTCACGCTAGCGATGAGGCTACTACACCAAAAACTGAAGCTACTCAACCAGCAACTGGAAACAATGACGCATCTGGAGCCGCTGAAACTCCTAAATCAGAAGTTACAAGTCCAGAAATTAAACAAGCTGAAGATGACGCTAAAAAAGCTGAAGAAAAAGTTACTGAAGCTCAAGCAAAAGTAGATACAACAACTACTGCAGCTAACGAAGCAAACACTAAACTAGAAACTGAGAAAAAAGAAGCTGCCGATGCAGCAGCTGCAAAAACTAAAGCTGAAGAAGCTAAAAAAACTGCAGACGATGAATTAGCTGCGGCTAAAGAAAAGCTGCTGAAGCTGACGCTAAAGCTAAAGAAGAAGCTAAAAAAGAAGAAGACGCTAAAAAAGAAGAAGCTGATTCTAAAGATGCTTTATCAAAATCTTTAGATCAATTAGAAAAAGATATCGATGCTGATACTAAGATTACAAATAAAGAAGAAGCTAAAAAAGCATTAGGTAAAGAAGATATCTTAGCTGCCGTTGAATCTGGTGATTTAAAAGCTAGTGATGTTCTTGCTGAATTAGCAGATGATAACGAAAAAGCTGAAGCTAATAAAGAAACTGAGAAAAAATTAAGAAATAAAGACCAAGCTAATGAAGCTAACGTTGCAGCAACTCCAGCTGAAGAAGCTAAAACTAAAGATCAACTTCCAAAAGATATTAAAGCTGGAATTGATAAAGCTGAAAAAGAAGATGCTGCTCGTCCTGCATCAGAAAAACTTCAAGATAAAGCTGATGATTTAGGTGAAAAAGTTGATACACTTAAAAAAAGATAGCTGATGCATTAAAAAAACTGAAGAAGATAAAAAGCTGAAACTCTTAAAAAACAAGAAGACACATTAAAAAGAAGCTAAAGAAGCTCTTAAAATCTGCTCAAGATAATGGATTTGGTAAAGATATCACAGCACCACTAGAAAAAGCTGTAACTGCGATTGAAAAAGAGCGTGCTGCTGCAAAATGCATTTGATCAAGCTGCTTCGGATACTCAAAGCTGTTGCTGATGAACTAAACAAACTTACTGACGAGTATAACAAAACTCTAGAAGAAGTAAAAGCTGCTAAAGAAGAAGAAGCTAAAAACCCACCTAAAAAAGAAGAACCAACACCTGAAGCTCCAAAAGAAAAAACAGAAGCTGAAAAAGCTGCTGAAGCTAAAGCTGAAGCTGACGCTAAAGTTGCTGAATTAGAGAAAAAGCTGCTAGAAGCTACAACAAAAGTTGACGAAGCTACAACTAAAGCTGACAAAAGAAGCTGCTGATGTAAACAGCTGCTGAAACTGCAAAAAAAGCTGCAGCTGATAAAGCTAAAGCCGATGCAGAAGCTGAATTAGCTAAAGCTAAAGAAGAAGCTGAAAAAGCAAAAACTAAAGTTGAAGAACTTAAAAAAGAAGAAAAAGATAACTTAGTAGCTCTTAAAGCTGCTTTAGAGCAACTTGAAAAAGATGCAGAAGCTGAAATTAACAAAAATGCTAAAATCACTGACAAAGCTAAAGCTATCGAAGAAGCTAAAGCTGCAATTGGTAAAGATGCTTTACTAAAAGCTATCCAAGATGGTGTTATCACTGCTACACAAGCTGCTAAAGAATTAGAAAATCAAAATACGACTGCTGAAGCTACTAAAGATCAAGATCCTCAAGCTGACGAAATCGGTGCTACAAAACAAGAAGGTAAAGCTCTATCTGAGCTTCAGCTGCCGATAAAGAAAAATTAGACGCTGCTTACAACAAAGAAGCTTCTAAACCAATCGTTAAAAAACTTCAAGATATCGCTGATGATATAGCTGAAAAAATCGAAAAATTAACTAAAGTAGCTGATAAAGATAAAGCTGATGCTACTGAAAAAGCTAAAGCATTAGAAGAAAAAAATGCAGCATTAGAAAAACAAAAAGAAACTTTAGAAAAAGCTAAAACTGCACTTGAAACAGCTAAGAAAAACAAAGCTGAACAATCTATCCAAGATGGATTACAAGATGCTGTAACTAGATTAGAAGCTGCTGTTGCTTCTGCTAAAACTGCTGCTGATGAAGCTCAAGCTAAATTCGACAAAGTTAACGAAGTAGTAAAAGCATACAAAGATGCAATCGATGAACTAACTGACGATTACAACGCAACTTTAGGTTATATCGAAAACTTAAAAGAAGTTCCTAAAGGCGAAGAACATAAAGACTTCAGTGGTGGAGTAAATGATGATGAAGCAACTACTGAACCTGCTAAGGAAGCAGATGAAGTTCCAACTGTTCCTAACGCTCCTGAATTCAACGGTGGGGTAAACCCTGCTGACGCTCCTTCAGGTGATGCTAAACAACCTGACGAAGTTCCAACTGTTCCTAATGCTCCTGAATTCAACGGTGGGGTAAACCCTGCTGACGCTCCTTCAGCTGAAGAAAAACCTGAATTCAACGGTGGGGTAAACGATGATAATGCACCTACTCAACCTACTAATCCAGAATTCAACGGTGGAGTAAATGATACAACACCTCCAACTGTTCCTGATAAACCAGACGGAGACGCTCCAAAACCATCTAAACCTGAAGCTTCTAACGGAGATGCACTTGTTCAACCTGAACTTCCAGAATTCAACGGTGGAGTAAATGATACAACACCTCCAACTGTTCCTGGTAAACCAGACGGAGACGCTCCAAAACCATCTAAACCTGAAGCTTCTAACGGAGATGCACTTGTTCAACCTGAACTTCCAGAATTCAAAGGTGGAGTTAACGCTGTTGCTCCTGCTATTAATGAAGTTCCAGCATTTGACTTAGCTAAACTTGGATCTGCTCAACCTTCTACACCTGGTGTAGACTTTGGACAAAAAGCTCCTAAAGTTAAAGAGCCAGCTAAAGTTGAAGCTAAACCAGCTAAAGTTGAAGCTAAAAACGAAAAATCATTACCAAATACTGGTATGAATACATCTAGTACTACAGCTCTAGGATTAAGCTTAATCGGATTAATCGGACTTGCTGTAAGACGTAAACTTTCTAAATAGTCAATTAGTGTATAAACAACTTTAAAAGAGTATGGATTTTCCATACTCTTTCCCTTTTTCTTTCATAAAAATAAGAGGAATCAATATTGATTCCTCCTATTTTATTATAACTATTTATTTTCCTTAGTTTTTAAAACACCTGCTAACAATAATACAAGCATGCCAAGTGCTGCTGTTTCACTTCTTTTTCACCTGTATTCAGTAATTTAACATTTTCTTTTTATGAACTTCAGGCGTTGGTTTTTCTTCTATTTTTGAACCTCTGGTGTCACTGGTTTTTCTGGTATTTTTGTTTGAGGAACTTTTGGTACTTCAGGTGTTTTTGGTTTTCTGGAGTTTTCGGTTTTTCATTAGGTGTCTGTGGAACTTTAGGTTTCTCCTCTTTTTATACACTACTTTTGTATCCACTCCAGGATCTTTTGGCAATACACTTTTTACTGTCGGAACATACCCTTTTACCTCCGGCACAGGTGTTTCTAATGCTTTTGTTGGATCTTTTTAAGTCGTTTAGATAATCAGGTGTTGCAGCTCCTTCTATTAAATTACCTTTTTCATCTACTGGTACTATTTTTCCTAGATGTTTTATACGTTACTGTATCTGTTACTTCTGGTTTTTCTGGTGTAACTTCTTTTTCCACCTGCTTGTTTTTTTATCTGCAAATATTTCTCAACTACTGGAACATCTACACTATTGTAAGTATGTATTTTTCATTCCATGTAGTCTCTTTTGTTTTTTCATTATATTTCCCTAAAAATTTATAACCTTCTTGGACGTCTATTTTCGGTGCTTTTTCTTCCGCTCCAACGAATTCTACCACTTGTTTTGTTGCTTTTTCTACATCAGCAAGTTTTTCTTTGTATACTACTTTTGTATCAACATCCAATTCTTTTGGCATGACACTTTTTACTGTTGGAACATATCCTTTTTAACTCTGGTACTGGTGTTTCCAATGCTTTTGTTGGATCTGTTAAATCATTTAGATAGTCAGGTGTCGCTGCTCCCTCTATTAAATTACCTTTTTCATCTACTGGTACTATTTTTCCTAGATGTTTATACGTTACTGTATCTGTTACTTCTGGTTTTTCTGGTGTAACTTCTTTTCCACCTGCTTGTTTTTTTATCTGCGAAATATTTCTCAACTACTGGAACATCTACACTATTGTAAGTATGTATTTTTCATTCCATGTAGTTTCTTTTGTTTTCATTATATTTCCCTAAAAATTTATAACCTTCTTGAACATTTGTTTTCGAGTGCTTTTACCTTCTGCTCCAACAGAATTCTACTACTTGTTTTGTACTTTTTTCTACATCAGTAACTTTTTCTTTATACACTACTTTAGTATCTACTCCAGGATTTTTCGGTAACACACTTTTCACTGTTGCTTCATACCCTGCTATCTCTGGCACTGGTGTTTCCAATGCTTTTGTTGGATCTGTTAAATCATTTAGATAATCAGGTGTCTCTGCTCCCTCTATTAAATTACCTTTTTCATCTACTGGTACTATTTTTCCTAGATGTTTATAAGTTACTGTATCTGTTACTTCTGGTTTTTCTGGCGTAACTTCTTTTCCACCTGCTTGTTTTTTATCTGCGAAATATTTCTCCACGACTGGAACATCTACACTACTATATGCGTGTGATTTTCTTTCCATGTAGTTTCTTTTGTTTCATCATTATATTCCCCTAAGAATTTATAACCATCTTGGACATCTGTTTTTGGTGCTTTTCCTTCCGCTCCAACGAATTCTACCACTTGTTTTGTTGCTTTTTCTACATCATTAATATATTTCTCTACAGCAAAAACAAGATTGTGACCTGGAGCAAACTTATCAGCTTCAATATTTATATTAGGATCTACAGCTAGTTTTCCATCTACTTCTTGAAGTTTAATTTTTATTCCAACTTCTTCTGATACGTAAGGTTGTTCCAAAAACTTTTGAACTACTATTTCTCTAGTTTCTACTCTATCTAACCCTTTATTTACAAATCTATAGCCTTTTGGTAAATCTGGTAATGTTGTTAATCCAGCTCTAGTAGGGTTAGTATTATCATTTTTCATAAATTTTTTCTGCAACTATTTCTTTAGTTTTTATATCTCGATATTTTATTTTACCTATTTCATATAAATCAACTGTAACTTCTTTCTCTACTGCATCTGGTGTCGTAGCAACTTCCGGAGCTCCTTTTTCTATCGCAAAATACCCTGGAGTTACGGGTGTTGGTACTTTTGAAAGTTCACCTTTATCAACTATATCATTATTATTATCTACTATTTTATCAACACCACCTGGATTTCCACCTTCAGGTACGTCTGAAATTGGTGGTAATGTAGTTACACTTTCGTTACTTGCAGCATATACTCTATCATCCGAGTTCACACCAGTTAAGATAAATAATCCCTATTATAACTGATACTACCCTACACTGTACTTTCTTATTGAAAATTTATTATTTTTCTTCATTATTTTTCCTCCTCTAAATTACACTTACCATGTAATACTTTTTCTAATTTTAGTATACACCTAAGGAAAAATAATTGTCAATTTAATACGTGATAATTATTATCTCTTTTTTATAAATATACCTTTTTGTATAGTCATTAAAATATTTATCCTTCCTGTTTTTCCATTTATGTAAACGAAGATTTTTATTAATATATATTGTATATTTAATATAATAATTATTTTTAAAAACAGTAAAAATCAGACTCAGAATAAGCAAGGTAAATTTACACTTACTTTTCTAAGGCTGATCTTTCTTATTTTATTCTTGTTAATCTTTTTACTGTACTTTGAACAACATTTAAAGGTACCCGCTTCTTTAGTAATGACACTAGTATCTAAACCAAACCATTTTTCCGGAGTCACCGTAATTTTTCAATTTCAACCTTAACTTCATAATAAAGTTATCAAATGAAGACAAGCCATTACTGTTACCTAATACTTCCTCAATCAAGACGAATCTAAAGTCACCTACAGTTTCAGCTTTCCCTCTTAAATTATATTTAGTAGGCTGCAGTTCTAACTCTTTATCTTCTAATAAATCCGCAATTACCTGACGCATAAACATATTGACCCTTTGATTTTCTCTAAATCCTAGATTAAAGGTGATTTTTAATATTTTTCTTATCACTAAATTTAGTAACTTTGTACTCTCTTCTATAAGGTTCGTCTAGTACATTTTATATGAACGAAGAAGTAGACATTTGCTCGTTTAGGTTGTTTATTCAAGATAGAATATAAGACAGCATAATCGACATCTTCCTCACGCTTAGCACCTGTTAAATATACTAGGTTTGTCGCATATTTTGGTACACTTTTATCCACACTTAACTTCAATAACTGTTTCGTATAATTTTTTACAGTTAAATATTGACTCTCACGTTCTTTAATTTCTGTTCCTTTATACCAAATAAACATAATTGCGAATATTAATAAGGCAATGATTACAGTTATATAACCACCATTTACGAATTTTTAAACTATTTGCATATAGGAAAAATAGCTCCTCTATTCCGAAAAATAATAAGAAAATTAGTGAAAAAGTTTTTTATTTTTTACTTTGTATAAATATATGCTTAACAATAATGTCGTTACAAACATCGTTACACTAATACTTAATCCATACGCAGCCTCCATATTACTACTTGTTCTAAAGAATAATACTACACAACTACTACAAATAAACAATATTATATTAACCGCAGATACATAGACTTGACCTTTTAGCTCGGTAGGATATTTTATCATTAATTTCGGGAATAGATTTAATTTTATCGCCTCTGATATTAGCGTGAATGATCCTGTAATTAGACTTTGACTCGCTATTATCGCAGCAAGTGTTGCTAGCACTACTTGGAATACTATAAAACTATCCGGAACTATTGCAAAGAATGGATTTTTTGTCGCGTTATAATTTGTTGATAATAAATATGCAGCCTGACCAAAATAATTCGCAAGTAGGCATACTTTTACAGAAAACCATGCCATTCTAACATTTTTTCGACCACAATGACCTAAATCCACATATAAATCCTCGGCACCCTGATACACATAAAAATACTGCTCCTAATAGGACAAAAACACCAGGATAACTAATTAGCAACTGAAGTGCATATTTAGGATTTATAGCTTTTTAATATTTCTGGTCTAGTAGTTATAGATTTCACTCCCCAAAATAATAATGATAGAAACCATAAACTCATTATAGGACCAAATAGTGAACCTATTTTTTTCGTTCCAAAACGTTGAAATGAAAAAATAAATACAAAGATGAAAAGCACTAAGATAATTACATCATTGGTATTTATAGAAGGAATAATATCATGTAATCCTTCAACCGCAGAGGTTACTGTAATTGCAGGGGTTATTATCCCATCCGCAAGAAGTGTTGCTCCTCCTATCATCGCTAATAATGCTACGCTACGTCTTGTTCTATTTTTTATTAAGGCAAAAAGTGAGAATACCCCTCCTTCACCTTTGTTATCAGCCTTCAGCGCTATCATTACATATTTTGTCGTAGTCTGTAAAGTCATTACCCAAAATATTAAACTAACAAACCCTAGAACTAAGTTTTCATTCATCGTTGCATCAGTATTATGAACGAATGATTTCATAACATAAAGAACAGAAGTCCCTATATCACCAAATATTATTCCTATTGTTATTATTACACCAAGAAAAGGTTAATCTTGATTTATCCATATTGTCAACCTCTTATATAATAAGTTAAAAATAAAATTACTTCTATAAAATCAGTAACTTTATCCTCAATATAATTATATTCCTCTTATAGTCAAAGTCAATAGTAAGTATCTTGTGTTTTTATTGTTATTAACAATATATTATATTGCTTTTTTTCTTATTATTAATTTCTATACTCCACTCTATTCATTTTGAATAAACTATATTAAAATATAATTATTTTATTTTTGATTTATATTTTGATAATTATTATAACTATCCTTTTTCTTTAACATTCGTATTAGCGATATATATGAATGCCGTATTTTATTAGCTATTTAAATTTTTCTTTTAGATATCTAATAAACTTTGTGGAGAGAGTCTTGTTAAAAATTCAATTTCTCAGAAACTATAATTATCGACTCACTCTCTTTTCACGTCTTTTTCCTTCCCCATTAACATAACACCTTAAATTTTCCTATTAAAAAAATCAGCAACTCCTCTATTTATAAAAACTACCAAAAATACCTTTAAATTAATTTTTGAAAACTTTTTACTTTTCTACTTTACAAATATATTTAAAAATGTGTTAACATTAAATTAAAGAAGATTTAACACATTAAATTTAAAGTAGAAATTTTTTAAAAAAAAGGGGTGCTATTATGCTAATAAAAAGTAAAAAAAGTTTGGTCAAGCGGACAATTTCTTCCTCTTATTGTAGAAGTAGAAGATAAAAATTACTGCTGTTTATGATTATGATGCATTTGATAAAGTCGATTACGATTTCGGATCTAACCGTATTTTACCTGGTTTTATAGATGTACATACTCATGGAGCTTATGGTTATGATACAAATGATGTTAACGAAGAGGGGCTTCGTAACTGGACTAAAAATATCGTTTCTGAGGGAGTAACATCATTTTTACCAACAACAATTACACAAACTGAAGAAGTTCTTCTAAAAGCTGTAGCTAATGTAGCAAAAGTATATGAAGAAGGTTACGAAGGTGCCGAAATTTTAGGTATTCACTTCGAAGGCCCTTATCTTGATGTAGAAAAACGTGGTGCTCAACCTTTAAGTTGCATCCAAACACCTAGTGTTGAACAATTTAAAAAATTCCAAGCAGCTAGTAAAAATCTAATTAGACTTATTACTATAGCTTGTGAAAAAGATATCGACTACAAACTTACTAAATACCTTGTAAGCCAAGGAATTCGTGTAAGTCTAGGACACTCTGCTTGTAACTATAAAGAAAGTTATCTAGCATTCGCTAACGGTGCAACTTCGCAAACTCACGTTTATAATGGAATGGTTGGTTTCCATCACCGTGACGGAGGGCAAGTAGGATTTGCATTACGTGCACGTGATGCTTATGGAGAAATTATCTGTGATGGTATCCACTCTACTACAGATGCTTTAAATACATACTTCACAGCTAAAGGTCGCGATCACGGAATTATGATTACCGATTCACTATGTGCTAAAGGTTGTGGACGTGGTTCTTACATCTTCGGTGGAGAAAATATGGAAATATATGAAGATGGTAGTGCACACCGTGATGACGGGCGTTTAGCAGGTTCTACACTAAGAGTTATCGATGGACTACGCGTTTTAATTGAAGATGCTTTAGTTCCTGTAGATGCTGCCATTAACTCTTGTACAAAAAATCCTGCAGAAATGTTAGGCTTTGCCGATCGTAAAGGTAAAATCAAAGTTGGCTTTGATGCTGACCTTGTTGTTATTAGTCCTACATACGAAGTACTGACAACATTCGCACGCGGAGAAGAAGTTTATAAAAAAGAAGATTAAAAAGTAAGGGGTAATTCTATGAAATATTTAGTTTTTGATTCTAAAAAGAAGCTTCAAAAGAAGCATACAAAAATTTTAAAAAGTTTAATTGATGAAAATTCAACACTAGGTCTTGCAACTGGCGGATCACCCTACAGGTTTATACGCAGAAATGATTGCAGACCACAAAGCAGGGAATTTTAGCTATAAAAATGTAAAATCTTATAATTTAGATGAATATGTAGGAATTAGCTATGATCATCCAGAAAGTTACCATAAATTCATGGAAACTAATCTATTCGATCACATTGATATAGTAAAAGAAAATACTCATATTCCTGATGCTGGAAACAGTGATTTAGATTCAGCCTTAAAAGCATATCAAGAACAATTAAATAGCGCTGAAATCGATGTTCAAATCCTTGGTGTTGGTTCAAACGGACACATTGGATTTAACGAACCAGGTACATCTTTTGATACTGGAGTACATATTGTTGATTTAAAACAAGAAACAATAGAAGCAAACTCTAGATTTTTTTAACAATGATATTAATCTAGTACCAAAACAAGCTGTTACTATGGGAATAAAGGATATTATGCGTGCTAAACATATAATCTTATTGGCATTCGGAGAAGCTAAACAACACGCTATTAAGAGTTTAGTAGAAGGTAAGGAAATAACTGAAAATATTCCTTGTACTGTTCTAAAAAAATCACCCTAGTGTATATGTAATAGTAGACAAAGAAGCAGACTTTAAATAACAAAATTTGTGGGAGTGGCCCTCGACTAAACTAGAATCACTAGTCGAACCCTCCCACTCTAATAAATGCATTAATGTAAGCGTTTGATTTTTAAAATAATAGGGAGGTACTATAAATAATGAGTACACAACTAAAATGGACAAATATAGCTACTGTAGCGGCTCAAAAAGGCTACGAAAATAATATAGGTACAGCAGGGTTAGTTAAAGGAGTATTAGGCAATAAACTAATCTTTGGTGGAGGTGCTAACTTCCCAGGTGGACTTCCTGTTGATGGAGGAGTTAAAGTAAATCATAAAGATGTATATCTATATGAAGAAACAGCTGACGGAGTAACTTTATTAGATCAAATTCAATTTGACTATCCTCTAGCATATGGGCCAAGTGCAGTATATAATGATACTTTATACTACATTGCGAATAAAACTGAAACATCATCAGAATTATTAGCATTCACAGTTGTTGATAATAAATTAAAAGTTGAAGTAGTTGACACTCTTCCACTTACAGTAGAAAATGTTATCGCAAAAAGTTAATGACAATAAACTATACTTCGGTATCGGATCTATTAATGGATCTAATAACAATGAACTTTATGCATATGATTTAGAAACTAAGAAATTCGAAGTATTTTCAGAATTCCCTGGAAAATTACGTAATCAAGCAGTTAGCTATATATACAATAATGAACTTTATGTATATGGTGGTGGCGCTAGTGAAACTTATAACGATGGATATAAAGTTAACTTAGAAACAAAAGAATGGACTCAACTAGCTGATGTAGTTATCGATAACGAAGAAGTATCTCTACTAGGTGCTGATTGGGCTCAATTAAACGAAGATGAACTACTAGTAATCGGTGGTTTCAACAAAGATGTATGGAAAGATGCAGTATTCAACTTAACAACATTACAAGGTGAAGATCATGCGAAATATCGTGACGCATACTTCAGACGTCCTGTAAGTGACTATAAATGGAATAAAAAAGAACTAGTCTACAACTTAAAAGAAAACCGCTGGTATCAATTAGGAGAAATTCCTTTTGAAGCTCCTTGTGGACATGCTCTGTTAGCTACAGATACTAATATTTACTCAATCATGGGTGAGATTAAACCAGCAGAAAGAAAACCATATATCCATAGAACTAAAAAATAACGAAAACTAAAGAGACCCTATTTAAGTAGTAGGGTCTCTTTAATTATTTGATCTTCTTATTATAAATAATGACCACCCCTGAAAAGGGGTGGTTTTCTCTTCGGGTATAACCCTTTGTTACTAACACGCACCTCAAGGCGCTGGCTTTCACATTCGTTCAAGCCCTATTGTATTTTAACGCCCGCCACCCGTTAAACGGGTTTATCTATTTTTTTTATTTCCAAATGGATTTGTGTATTCTTTTGTTGTCAGTTTATCTATTGCAATGTCATGCGATTCTTGTTCTCTGATATATTTTCTTATTGTACTTTCATTTAATCCTACAGTACTTACATAGTATCCTTCTGCCCAAAACTTTCTATTTCCATACTTGTATTTCAAGTTTGAATGCATATCAAATATCATCAGTGAACTTTTCCCTTTCAAATATCCCATAAAACTTGATACACTATATTTGGGTGGTATTGATAACAGCAAATGTATATGATCTGGCATTATATGTCCTTCTATTATTTCCACTCCTTTGTACTTACATAACCTTTTTATTATATCTACTATATCTCGTTTGTATTGATTAAATTCTATTTTTCGTCTATACTTAGGTGTAAATACAATATGGTATTTACACAACCACTTTGTATGCGATAAACTATTATGTTTATTTGCCATAATTAAAATCATCCTTTCTTTATTTTAGAGCTTGAACTACTCTTATTTTATCAAGAAAGGATGATTTTTCAATTGTTTAACTTTTATCTCGCACCCGCATAGCGGGTGGTTTTTTGTTCGGAGACTTCGCCTCCTCAACTGGCTAAAAGCCTTTAATAAAAAAAGAACCTTCCATTTGGAAGGCTCTCACTGTTGCCTGGCAACGTTCTAGTCTCACAGGGCGTAAGCCCAACTACATTCGACGCTAAAGAGCTTAACTTCTGTGTTCGGTATGGGTACAGGTGTGTCCTCTTCGCTATCGCCACCAGACGAAAAACTTCATATACATATTATATCATCATTTCTATTTTTTTGTCAACAGTTTTTCTAAAGAACTTCACTTGATTAAGTCCTCGACCCTATTAGTATTAGTCAGCTGAACACGTTACCGTGCTTACACTCCTAACCTATTCTCCTTGTCGTCTTCAAAGGGGTCTTAATATCCGTGGAAATCTCATCTCGAGGGGGCTTCATGCTTAGATGCTTTCAGCTCTTATCCCTTCCGTATTTAGCTACCCAGCTATGCCACTGGCGTGACAACTGGTACACCATTGATACGTCCATCCCGGTCCTCTCGTACTAAGGACAGCTCCTCTCAAATTTCCTACGCCCACGACGGATAGGGACCGAACTGTCTCACGACGTTCTGAACCCAGCTCGCGTACCGCTTTAATGGGCGAACAGCCCAACCCTTGGGACCGACTACAGCCCCAGGATGCGATGAGCCGACATCGAGGTGCCAAACCTCCCCGTCGATGTGGACTCTTGGGGGAGATAAGCCTGTTATCCCCAGGGTAGCTTTTTATCCGTTGAGCGATGGCCCTTCCATGCGGAACCACCGGATCACTAAGTCCTGCTTTTCGCACCTGCTCGACTTGTAGGTCTCACAGTCAAGCTCCCTTGTGCCTTTACACTCTGCAAATGATTTCCAACCATTCTGAGGGAACCTTTGAACGCCTCCGTTACTCTTTTGGGAGGCGACCGCCCCAGTCAAACTGCCCACCTGACACTGTCTCCCGGTCTTCTACGCCGAGGGTTAGAATTTCAATACAGCAAGGGTAGTATCCCAACAACGCCTCCTCATACACTGGCGTGCATGATTCTCTGGCTCCTACCTATCCTGTACATACTGCATCAAAATTCAATATCAAGCTACAGTAAAGCTCCATGGGGTCTTTCCGTCCTGTCGCGGGTAACCTGCATCTTCACAGGTACTATGATTTCACCGAGTCCATCGTTGAGACAGTGCCCAAATCAGTTACGCCTTTCGTGCGGGTCGGAACTTACCCGACAAGGAATTTCGCTACCTTAGGACCGTTATAGTTACGGCCGCCGTTTACTGGGGCTTCAATTCATACCTTCGCTTACGCTAAGCACTCCTCTTAACCTTCCAGCACCGGGCAGGCGTCAGCCCCTATACTTCACCTTACGGTTTTTGCAGAGACCTGTGTTTTTGTTAAACAGTCGCTTGGGCCTATTCACTGCGGCCTACTCTCGTAGGCACCCCTTCTCCCGAAGTTACGGGGTCATTTTGCCGAGTTCCTTAACGATGGTTCTCTCGCTCACCTTAGAATTCTCTTCCCAACTACCTGTGTCGGTTTGCGGTACGGGCACCTCTTATCTCGATAGCGGCTTTTCTTGAGAGTTTGGCTTCATTGACTTCGCTACTATATTTCGCTCCCCATCACACTTCAGTCTTATCAAGCAGCGGATTTGCCTACTACTCAACCTTTGTGCTTAGACGTCCTATTCCATCAGGACGATCAATTAGCCTCCTCTGTCCCCACTTCTCTCAAACGATATTTGGTGGTACAGGAATTTCTACCTGTTGTCCATCGGCTTCACCATTCGGCTTCACCTTAGGTCCCGACTTACCCAGAGCGGACGAGCCTTCCTCTGGAAACCTTAGTCATTCGGTGGATAGGATTCTCACCTATCTTTCGCTACTCACACCGGCATTCTCACTTCTAACCTCTCCACCTCGCCTTACAGCTCGGCTTCTGCGATGTTAGAACGCTCTCCTACCATATAACATTAGTTATATCCGCAGCTTCGGTTGTATGTTTAGCCCCGGTACATTTTCGGCGCGATGTCACTCGACCAGTGAGCTATTACGCACTCTTTAAATGGTGGCTGCTTCTAAGCCAACATCCTGGTTGTCTGTGCATCATCACATCCTTTTTCCACTTAACATACAATTTGGGACCTTAGCTGGCGGTCTGGGCTGTTTCCTTTCGACTACGAACCTTATCACCCGCAGTCTGACTCCCGTTGATATTTATCTGGCATTCGGAGTTTGTCTGAATTCGGTAACCCGGGATGGGCCCCTAGTCCAAACAGTGCTCTACCTCCAGTAAACTCACAACGAGGCTAGCCCCTAAAAGCTATTTCGGAGAGAACCAGCTATTTCCAAGTTCGATTGGAATTTCTCCGCTACCCACAGCTCATCCAAACACTTTTCAACGTGTCCTGGTTCGGTCCTCCATTCAGTGTTACCTAAACTTCAACCTGGCCATGGGTAGATCACTTGGTTTCGGGTCTACTCCATCATACTATTTCGCCCTATTAAGACTCGCTTTCGCTTCGGCTCCATGTCTTCCACTTAACCTCGCATGATAAAGTAACTCGCCGGTTCATTCTACAAAAGGCACGCCATCACCCTCAAAGGGGCTCTGACTACTTGTAAGCACACGGTTTCAGGTTCTCTTCCTCCTCCTCGGGGTTCTTTTCACCTTTCCCTCACGGTACTGGTTCACTATCGGTCACTAGGTAGTATTTAGCCTTACCAGATGGTCCTGGTAGATTCCGACGGAATTCCTCGTGTTCCGCCGTACTCAGGTGCTCTCTCGCGCCAACTTAGCATTTCGTATACAGGACTTTTACCTTCTACGGTCTAACTTTCCAGCTAGTTCTACTATACTTTGTCATACACTTTGTTGAGAGTCCTACAACCCCAATATGCAAGCACATTGGTTTGGGCTCTTTCCTTTTCGCTCGCCGCTACTAAGAAAATCGATTTTTCTTTCTCTTCCTACAGGTACTTAGATGTTTCAGTTCCCTACGTTACCTCGCTTTCGCGTACCGCCCTTTTAAAAGCGGTGGGTTCCCCCATTCGGATATCTACGGCTCTTTGCTTACTTACAGCTCCCCGTAGCATTTCGTCGTTTGTCACGTCCTTCATCGGCTCCTAGTGCCAAGGCATCCTCCGTGCGCCCTTTACTACTTAATCGTGTGTAGCTTTTACGCTTCGTTCTTTTCCTTGAACTCTTTGTGAATAAGTTTTTTACAACTTACTTACTTTTTTCTCGGTTTTTGTAAATCTGTTTCTTTTACTTTATAGAAAATTATTTTTGATCTAATATATATATTCAGTTTTCATTGTTCAAAATGGTGGAGCCTAGCGGGATCGAACCGCTGACCTCCTGCGTGCAAAGCAGGCGCTCTCCCAGCTGAGCTAAGGCCCCATATAAAATTGTATTGAATTAAGAATAAATGGTGGGCCTAAATGGACTTGAACCATCGACCTCACGCTTATCAGGCGTGCGCTCTAACCAGCTGAGCTATAGGCCCCTATTAAATTTTATTCTTATTTGAATGTTTTGAACACTCAAAACTAAACGAATTATCAACGTATTCCTTATCCTAGAAAGGAGGTGATCCAGCCGCACCTTCCGATACGGCTACCTTGTTACGACTTCACCCCCAATCATCTGTCCCACCGTGACCGGCTCCCTCCTAAAAGGTTAGGCCACCGTCTTCGGGTGTTACAAACTCTCGTGGTGTGACGGGCGGTGTGTACAAGACCCGGAACGTATTCACCGCGACATTCTGATTCGCGATTACTAGCGATTCCAGCTTCATGTAGTCGAGTTGCAGACTACAATCCGAACTGAGAATAGTTTTGTGAGGTTTGCTTACTCTCGCGAGCTCGCTTCTCTTTGTTCCTATCCATTGTAGCACGTGTGTAGCCCAAGTCATAAGGGGCATGATGATTTGACGTCATCCCCACCTTCCTCCAGTTTATCACTGGCAGTCTATCTAGAGTCCCCATCTTACTGCTGGCAACTAGATATAAGGGTTGCGCTCGTTGCGGGACTTAACCCAACATCTCACGACACGAGCTGACGACAACCATGCACCACCTGTATCTGTGTCTCAACCAAAGGTCAGAACAACACAATCTCTTGTGTCTTCACAGTATGTCAAGACTTGGTAAGGTTCTTCGCGTTGCTTCGAATTAAACCACATGCTCCACCGCTTGTGCGGGTCCCCGTCAATTCCTTTGAGTTTCAACCTTGCGGTCGTACTCCCCAGGCGGAGTGCTTAATGCGTTAGCTGCAGCACTGATCTCTTATGAGACCAACACTTAGCACTCATCGTTTACGGCGTGGACTACCAGGGTATCTAATCCTGTTTGCTCCCCACGCTTTCGCGCCTCAGTGTCAGTTACAGGCCAAAAGCCGCCTTCGCCACTGGTGTTCCTCCCTAATCTCTACGCATTTCACCGCTACACTAGGAATTCCACTTTTCTCTCCTGCACTCAAGTTTAACAGTTTCCAATGACCCTCCACGGTTGAGCCGTGGGCTTTCACATCAGACTTATTAAACCACCTGCGCGCGCTTTTACGCCCAATAATTCCGGACAACGCTTGCCACCTACGTATTACCGCGGCTGCTGGCACGTAGTTAGCCGTGGCTTTCTGGTTAGGTACCGTCTCTACTGTGTATAGTTACTACACAATCATTCTTCCCTAACAACAGAGCTTTACGAACCGAAATCCTTCTTCACTCACGCGGCGTTGCTCCGTCAGGCTTTCGCCCATTGCGGAAGATTCCCTACTGCTGCCTCCCGTAGGAGTCTGGGCCGTGTCTCAGTCCCAGTGTGGCCGATCACCCTCTCAGGTCGGCTATGCATCGTCGCCTTGGTAGGCCTTTACCCCACCAACTAGCTAATGCACCGCAAAGCCATCTCATAGTGTTAGCAAAACCAACTTTCAAACATCAACCATGCAGTTAATGCTGTTATCCGGTATTAGCTATCGTTTCCAATAGTTGTCCCAGTCTATGAGGCAGGTTCTTTACGTGTTACTCACCCGTTCGCCGCTAAGTTTTTCCGGTGCAAGCACCAGAAAAACTTCGCTCGACTTGCATGTATTAGGCACGCCGCCAGCGTTCGTCCTGAGCCAGGATCAAACTCTCCAAATAAATTTGTTAGCTTGATTAGCTCATTAAAAAGTTTTATAGTTTCTTTTTAAAACTGTCCTTTTTTGGAATTAACGTTGACTTAATTCGTTTAGTTTTCAATGTTCAAAATAATGGAGCGGGTGATGAGAATCGAACTCACAACATCAGTTTGGAAGACTGAGGTTTTACCACTAAACTACACCCGCGTTATTAAATTTTAATCTTAAGTGTTTCTTCAACACTTAAATTATTTTTATCATTTTCAGAAGTCTTTGTCAAGAACTTTTTTTATAAAAAAGTTTTTTTGAAGTTTTCACTTCGTTTTTTTAAGACTTTATTATTTTAACATTATCAATTTCTTTTTGTCAAGTGTTTTTACTTAACATTCGTTTTTGATTAATGTTTGATTGTTCGTCTTCTCTATCAGAAGACT